>Ga0075796_104_pt1 | contig 44856 bp, 33 predicted proteins | sample RifGroC2_FD_67892 | JGI IMG/M metagenome (GOLD analysis project Ga0075796, IMG submission 67892) | Microgenomates (Roizmanbacteria) bacterium GW2011_GWC2_35_12
ATTTGAAGCAGCGTTTTTTTCTTCTCCTTCAGAAGTTTTTCTTTTTGTTGCCCGATTAATTTTTTTGAAAGCTTTGTCTCCATATGTTTTTATAAATTCTGAAATGTTAACCTTAAAATAGTATATAAAGTAAACACTTGTTGTCAAGAGCAGGATGATCGATACCATCCTATTAAAACTGTAACCATGAAAGTATAGAGTAACGACTTTCATTTTGTCAAATACAAAAAGTACAAGCGAAAAATACCAAAGGAAAAAATACATTAAAAATCCTTTTTGAAGTTTTTCTTTCCTAATTTCAAAAAGTAATCTATATGATATATAGGCTCCAACCATTAATAACAGCGCTTCGTAAAAACTGGTCAGATGACGGTATTCTTTAAATCCGACATATTTTATTTTTAAGAAAAATTTTGTCACTGCTCCAACCTCGCTACCTGAGAAGAAGCTCCCAAGCTTTCCGAAGATCAAAGCAATGAATAGTGGTGTTACAAAATAGTCCCCAATTGACCTGAAGTTGATTTTTTTTGACAGGAAATATAAGAATAGTGCTAATGCTCCCCCACCGATTGCCCCATATACAGATAAACCCGGATATCCATTAATCAGAATGAACTTCATGAAACTAAATCCAAATTCTTTAAAGTTTACAACCACGTAAACCAAGCGACCGAAAAAAAGCCCGGAAAACATACTTAAAAACAGACCATCAAATACATCGTCTTCGCTGTGTTGAGTTAAGCGGATGTTTTTCCAGAGCATAAAACTACCCCAAAAAAATGAAAGGACAAGAAATACTCCGAAAGTATAAATTTTTATAAACTTTAAGTCCAAAAGTACGGGTAACATTGTTATTTAGTATAATTTATATAATTTATGATTAATGAAAAAACAAATTCCTAAGTTTCTCCTTTTTATTATTTTGTTTTTAGCATACAAGCTTCGCTTATACGGCTTAAGTTGGGACCAAGGGTATCATCTTCATCCTGACGAAAGAATGCTTATTATGGTCGCGGAAAAAATCAATTTTTTTAAAAATCTTAACCCTGATTTTTTTAATTATGGAAGCTTGCCCTTATACTTACTGAAAGGGACCGCTCAGTTGGTAGACTTTTTATTTAACAAAAATCTAGCTAATTATGACGGGATGCTGAAAGTCGGACGTAACCTATCGATTTTTTTTGATTTAGTAACTATTGTATTTATTCATAAGATTTCTAAATTACTTTTTAATAACGAAAAAATTGCTTTACTCTCCTCTTTGTTTTATACTATTGCCTTTTTTGCAATCCAAAACACTCACTTTTTTGTTGTTGATGTACCTCTAAACACTTTCATTACCATTCTATGTTATACGCTCCTTAAATATACAAAAAGATCTTCTTTCATAATCGTTTTTGGAATTGGTATTGTATTTGCCGCTATGATGTCGACTAAATTTACGTCAATTATTTTTTATCCGCTAATATTATTGTTATTTGCTTATAAAAATTGGGGTAACTGGAAAAATTTATTAATTTGTATTTTAACTTTCCACTTATCATTCATCATTTTTCACTATCTTACGATGCCTTATGCATTTATTGAGCAAGTACGTTTTCTACGCGATATCAAAGAGCAATTAAAAATGAATTCTAATCCTTATATCTTCCCATATACTTTGCAGTATGTCGGCACGATCCCCTACATATATTATTTGAAGAATATTTTTTTATGGGGACTGGGACCGTTTATATCAATCCTCAGCATAATTGGATTATTTAACCTTTTTCAATTTTCAATTTTCAATTTTCAATTTTCATTGAAATCTAAATTTATAAATTACAAATATTTAATTATTTGTTTATTTTTTTATTTGTATTATTTTATTGTTATTGGTCAATCGGCCGTTAAGTTCATGCGCTACATGCTCCCACTCTATCCGTTTCTTACCATCCTCGCAGGATATGGATTGTTCTCTCTCTGTCATCCTGAGCGAAGGAATGAAATGACTGAGACGAAGGATCTAGCGAAACGTAAATTTATTTCGAAGCTTTTTTCATTCTCTAGATTTCTCGCTATACTTGGTATTACAGGAGGTGTCTTATGGACTTACATGTTTGTAAACATATATTCTGTAGAACATACGAGAATTACTGCCAGTGATTGGATTAGCAAAAATATCAAAGAAGGCGCAACTATTGCGACCGAGCATTGGGATGATGGCATGCCATTATATGGAGGGGAAAAATATAAACATGAAGAATTAACTTTGTATGATCAGCCAGATGATGTGAACAAATGGTTAGTTATGAATGAAAAACTTAAAAATAGTGATTATATAATCATCGCCTCAAACAGGTTATATACCCCTCTTCGAAAGTTATCTGACTGCCAAAAGTATCGATCTTGTTTTCCAAAAACTGCTGACTATTACAAAAAACTATTCTCTAATCAATTACCTTTCCGAAAAGTTGTAGAACTTTCTAGTTATCCCCAATTAACAATTGGCAATTATCAATTATCAATTCCTGATGATTCCGCTGATGAATCTTTCACCGTCTACGACCACCCAAAAATATTAATATATAAAAAAATCAATTAATTGAATTTCGAATAAAAAATATGATTCTATCTATAATAATTCCCGTTTATAATGAAGAAAAAACAATTGAAAAAATCATCGACTTGGTTCTTAAAACTAAGCTCCCTAATTCTTTTGAAAGGGAAATTATTATTATCGACGATGCATCATCTGATCAAACAAAAAAATTAATTTTAAAGAAGATACAAAAAATACAACAAAAAAATCAAATTTTTTTAATTACAAAGCCAGAAAATGAAGGAAAAGGATCGGCTATTTTAATAGGCCTTAAAAAAAGTAAGGGTGACATTATAATAATTCAAGACGCTGACCTAGAATATTTGCCAAAATATTATTCCTCATTATTGACACCTATAATTGATAACAAATCAAGCGTTGTATATGGGACAAGAATAAGGACAATGAAATTTAAGCTTTTTGGGGAAAATAGAACGCCTTTAATATTGCATTATTTAATGAACCGATTTTTAAGTCTCTTTACCAATTTATTATATGGTTCGAATATAACGGATATGGAAACATGTTTTAAAGTATTTACGAGAAAAGTTTATAATCAAATTGAGCCCCTAAATTCAAAAGGTTTTGAAATTGAGCCGGAAATTACATCAAAGATATTAAGAAAAAAGATTAATATCTACGAGGTTGATATAAAAACTATTCCACGTGGATATAATCAAGGAAAAAAAATAAAATGGTATGATGCTATATTTGCTATATGCACCCTAATCAAAAATAAGATTATTTAAAATAATGAAGAAATATATTGTTCCATTTTTAATAATAATTTTTTCGTTTTATTTAGTCGTTTTTACTTCCCAAAAAATATTTGAAAAAATACCGCATTCTCAGGATGAAGTTGCTTATCTATTTCAAGCAAAAATTTTTAGGTCGGGCCAAATATATTTAGAGTCTTACCCAAAAGAAATTAGAAGATTTTTTGATCACGAATTTATTGTTAATAATGGTCATTGGTATGGAAAGTATTCTCCGGGAGAATCCATTTTCCTTGCAATTGGTTACTTATTTGATATTCCATGGTTAATTAACCCTATTTTTAGTTTATTATCAATAACAATATTATTTCTTATCGCAAAAAATTTTTTTTCTTATCACGTCGCAATTTTAACATTAATACTGTTTTCTATTTCACCCTTTTTTATTCTGATCTCAGGAAGTTATTTAAGTCATCCTTCGGCTCTATTTTTTACATTATTATTTTTTTACTCGATTTTTAGCACTTATCAAAATAAATACAAAAATAATCTCTTCGATAAACTAAGTGCCATATCTATTGGAATGGTTTTTCTAATTAGGCCTTTTAATAGTATCGCTTTATTAATAATTTTTTTAATAAATTATTTTATAAAATTTTTATCTATTAAAGAATTTTCTAACAGAATTAAAGCTCTACATATATTCTTGAAATTAATAATTTTAGTGACGTCATTTATTCTTATACATTTAATTTACAATAAAATATTAACTGGAGATTATACTAAATTCCCACATCTTTCGTATTTTAAAAACGATTTCATTGGCTTCGGATCAAGAGGAGTTGAATGGGATCAAAATTTTACCCCTAGACAAGCGGTTGACAACATCATCACTAATTATATAGCTTTTAAAGAGTTATTTTTATTTATTCCTAATTTTATTTTGATATTTTTTGTTTTTCTTTCGTTTTTCAGAAAGAATTTTTACTTACCTATTATTTTATTTTTATTTTTTTTATTTCAAGTTATTTCTTACTTTTTCTATTTTCATCCTGGAACTTTTTTAGGTCCAAGATATTGGTTTGAGGCATCATGGACAATTGCATTACTTTTTTCTTTAGGCGTATCAAATTTACTTCATTTTTTCAAAAAATCCATTAATCAAAAATATCTTAATTTGATCTATTTTATTTTATCTTTTGTATTTTATATATTTATCTTAAAAAAGGATACTAAATTACTTCCAACATATAAAGGTCACAATGGTATAACTGCAATGTCGATACTACCTATAAAAAAACCAGCGCTAATATTAGTTGAAGGTGAAAAAAACTGGCAGACGTACGGTCAGTTTTTTATTAACTTTGACCCTACTAAAGAATCTAGTCCTGTTATCTTTGCCCGAAATAATGCCATACACAATGTACCTAAGAACTTGCCACCTTTAGATAATAATCTTCTAATTAAATATTTTCCCAAAAGGCAAATTTATTATTTTAAAGAAGGTACTTTAGAAAATTTCATTGTCGATTAGATAATAAGCCTTATTTTTGTTAGGGTAATCGATAGTTTTTTTTATTTTATAAGGCCATTTTACTTCTTTTAATTCTTCAGATCTTACAGCAAATAATTGTTTTTTTTGGGTGTTAAGACGATCTGGTCCCCCAATATAACAATTGGAGCACAAGTTATTTGAATCGTAAAATTTCAAAAATATTTCTGGAGCATTAAATGAACCGGTCATATATAATTCGTCGTATTTATCAGACTGTGTTTTAAAGTATGTAATTATTTCTTTTGGACCATACTGCCAACCCCAATAATCTGCAGAATAATTTGGATATTCGCTTAATTTATATATAAATTTACACAACGATGAAATGACGACTATTAATGATAGTAATGCAAAAATATATTTTTTGAAATTAGCACCCTTTTTAAAATACGAAAAAATATAATAAAAACCTGCTGCTGAAATTATTTGAAAAGGAATTACCCCAATAATCGATCTTGTAGCGGAAGGAGTTACGATAGTGAACATTGAGCTTATGGGATAAATAATTAAAAAAGAAATTATAAAAAACATTGATTTTTTAAATCTTCCGTTCTTAATAAGCGAAAAAAGACTAATTATTATAAGTGGCAATTGAAACCAGTACAATTCACCAATTCCTCTAATCGAAGTACGAGTGATAAATGAGCCTGGGAAATCGATTTCACCTGATTTAAATAAAAAGACTGGTGAAAAATGATTTAAATAAGCAGTTAAAATGTTTTGAAAAGTCATCGACGTCATTTTTACCTGGTTCCAACGTTCAAAAAAACCTCCATTAATTAAATATGGCCAAATTAATATTAATAATATAATTACTCCGAGAAAATTAAATATCCAAAATTTTAGTGACTTAAACCAAAATTTAGTCTTATCAAAAAAGATTATTAAAAAACTAATATAGAGGGGCAGCAGATATATTTTTGGGGGATTATAAGTTAAAAAGCTTAGAATTAGTGAAATAATCGCATAAGGATAAAATTTAAAATTTTTTATACTTTTGATTAGAAGCAATATTGATAAGCTAACCCAAAAAGGAGTGGTAATAACTTCAAACCCAAAACGACTGAAATGAATATGCCAAGGTGAGATTGCTAAAAAAAAAGCTGAAATCAACCCTATCTCTTGATTAAACAGTTCTTTTGCTAAAAAATAAAGAATAATTATGGCCGCTAAACCGTAAATTAGCGAAGTCATCCTAATACTAAGTTCACTTAAGCCAAAAATCATAACAACAGGAACGGCTGAATAAATATAGACAGGATTTTTATATTCACCAAAAGCTTTAAAATAAACAGGAAAACTAACACCAAATTCATCTTTGCCTGTTTTTAAAATTTTATAAGCATTATATTCGAAGCTCGCTTCATCAGCAAAAAATCCTGCAGGGTTAGAACTAATATTCCAAACTCTTACCAAAAATCCTATCAGTAAAATAAAAGAAAATAAAAAAAATAAAAGCTTGTTGTTATTCAACTTATTGATCATCTTTACATAATTCTTTTAATTATTCCAAGTATTCCCTGCTTCCAGCCGACGGTGTGAGTGACTCCTGACCCCCGAGATTTTATCTCTTTGTAATTTTTTAGGTACCATTTGTAGGCTTTTATAAGTGCGTCAGAATTTGAGTATTTCGGGTGCCAATTAAGGGCTTTTGTTAACTTATCGATTGAGACGTATGAATCTTTATCCGCTGTGTCATAGACCCACTGGTATAGAGGAGAAATATGTAATTTTTCAAATAGCCAAAGAGTTTTTTTGACTAGAAATGCAGGAGTGGGAAATATCTTTGATTTTGATTTTAACTCATCAAACATCATTTGAAAATCTCCCTTGACGGTTGTGAATTTCTCTGCACCAATATTGAAGGCTCCATTTAAGTCACCCTCAGGGTGTCCAATCTTTCTCTGGACACCCTGAGGGTGACCAGAGCTGCATGCTAAAAATAAATAGCAGGCCTCGGACAAGTCGTCGACGTCAAGAAGTTGATAACGATTGTCTCCTGATCCAATAACCGGAATTTTCTTACCATCATGGATCCAGTCAAAAAGAATTTCAAAAACTCCAAGACGGTGGGTGCCTAAAAAAGTTTTAGGCCTAATAATTGTGACATTTAATCCTTTTTTTATAAATTTGAAACACCTATCTTCTGCCATAATCTTTGAAATCCCATAAGCCCCTACTCCTATTCTTGGATCCGTTTCAACTATCGGGTGTTTTTTTGGTACACCGTACACTGCGGTTGACGAAATATATATAACCCTTTTTGTTTTGTTATTTAAAGAAGCATTTAATATGTTTTCTGTCCCATCAACATTTATTTTCATTATCTCAGTGTTTTTCCAAAGTGGAAGGGCGGCAGCTGCATGGATTGCAAAATCCGGTTTTATTTCTTTAAACAATCGATTAATCAATTGTTTATGGGTAATGTCTCCCTTTATAAAATTGCATTTTTTTGGATATTCTTTTTTATCAAAATCGGCAATATCAAGTAAATAAAGATCAAATTTTTTCTTAGAAAAATACTTGGCTAAATGCAGTCCCAAGAAACCGGCCCCGCCGGTTATAAGAATTTTCATAATGTATAATTATACAAATATTTATGAAAAAAAAATTAAAAATAGGATTCGATCTTGATGGTGTTATTCTTTATAACCCAATAAGATTTGTGAGAAGAATTGCAAAAGCATTTAAGTTTTTAAAACCTGTTCTACTCCACCAGGAAAAAAATCCCTTTTATTTTCCAAAAACAAAACTAGAAATATTTTTATTCACTCTCCTACATAAGTCAAGTTTTAAGATCGATCGATCACTACCTGAGATTAATAAACTTGTGAAAGCTAAAAAAATCGAAGCATATATAGTTACTGGTAGATATTCATTTTTAAAAAAAGATTTTGATAACTGGATTAAGATCATTAATAAAGACAAAATTTTTAAAGACATTTATCAAAATACTAAGGATCTACAGCCAAATGAATTTAAAATAAAAATGATTAAAAAATTAAATCTAGATGTTTACGTTGAAGACAATTACGATATCATCGAAAGACTAAATAATCATACTAAAGCAAAGATTTATTGGATAACTAACTTTCTTGACAAAAACATTCCCTATAAATTTAAGTTCTCTTCCTTGAAAGAAACAGTCGAATTTTTGAGGAAGCACGGGTAAGAAACTGAAACCTTTCTTTATCAATAAAATATCGTAGTAAATCTCGAGTAGTGATTATTCCGACTGGGTGGCGCTCTTCATCAACTAAGATCACGCTCCCAATTTTTTTATCTATCATCAATTTAAAAGCATCACTAACTAATCCTTCTTTTTTCAATGTCAATACAAAAGTCTTAACAAAGTTTTTTACAGGTTGAGAATTTATATGACTTTTATCTCCTACCTTTTCCCGCCGACCCCCTTGACCTTTGGGTGTGACCATAAATGATATTAGGTCATAATAGCTCAATATTCCTTTTAATTTCATATCTCGATTAATAACAATGATCTTTGAGAATTTGGAAGTTTTAAAGATATGGACAGCTTTTGCGATTGATTCATCTTCATAAATTACAACCAGAGGGCGCTTCGGAAATCTAAAAAGAACGCTTATTTTTTCTTTAAAAATTGGGAGCTCTTTTAAATGTGTGAGCAATCGTCGAGCAGAGATTATTCCGAGAAAATTATCCTTTCGATCTAATACGGGCAAATAATGGATTTTTGATTGTATTAAAAGCTCGGCAACTTTTGATAGAGAGAAATCGATATATATTTTTGGGGGGTGGTGAAGGCAATGGAGCACTTTAGAATTACCCGGGTGTGATGACTTAATTAAACTATAATATGGGTTAATTACGCCTATATACTTATCATCAGCGTCAAATACAAATCCCGCGTCATGGGAAGTGGAAAGTCTAGAAAGAGCCTTAGTCAGCGTCTCATCAGGCGAAACCTTGATAATCTTGTCTTTTTTAAGAATATCTTGAAGATCAATCATTTCTAATCTAATAGTACAACTTAAAATTTAACTTATCAATTAGTATTTTAATACTCCTTGTCATCTCGATCCTGAGCTTGTCGAAGGAGAGAGATCTAGTCCCGACGTTAAGTCGGGACGCATATTACGCTTCGCTAGATTTCTCCCCCAACTTCGTTGGGATCGAAATGACAGTCAGATGACAAACAACCCGTTTTTATAAATTATCTTTTTCGTTCCGTCTTTCATTATCGCTTCGACCGTTTTCGGATTTGTATTGATTATATCGCAATGCTCAATCGACTCATTGAAGCCGAGTTTCTCCCAGTCTAATTCTCCCATTTTTTTTATATCTCCGCTATAACAATCGTGATATGAGGTCCCGACCGCTAGATGAGAGTTACCATACTCTCCTCCGAAGTTTTCATCATATAAAGTATTGGCCATAAACTTTGATATTTTGGAAAATCGCTTATCAGTCAGCGAAAATTCTCCAATTTTATCAGCATTTTTTTGCTTGATCATTTCTTGTAAAAGTTTTTCATTTTTATCGGCAGTTGCTTTAATGACTACTCCATCCTTAAATTCCAATTGAATATTTTTAATGATATTTCCATATCTATAAAGTGGAAAATTAAAAAATATCTTACCATTAACGCCTCGCCAATCAGGGGATGTGAAGATTTCAAAAGACGGAATATTAGCTCCTCCCCCGCCCTGAAAGCGGCGATGCTCGCCGAGTTTAATATGTAAATCCGTTTTCTCGGAAATCATATGATAAGTATCAACCGGCAAATTATTTAATTTATTTTTCAGATCATCAATCCGTTTAAACGTTGATTCCCAAGTTTTAATCGGGTTTTCTTTATCCAAGTAACAGGCATTAATTATTTCTTCCCAAAATTCTTGGATTGAGAGCCCTGCCTCTTTTGCCATCCCCGGAGTTCCATAAAGACAAAGGGTCCACGTCAACTTTCCTTTATCTTCTTTTTCAAAAAGCCATTTTCGAAGAAGACGTTTATCACCACTATTACTAATCATAATTTTTTTTGGATCAATGTTTCTTAAAAGAAATGGCTCCGTTGGAGCTATCAAATAAATTCTATGGTCTATGGTGTCTACTAATGATTTTGAATAGTCTTTAGGGAAAAATTTAAGCTGATTATCACTGGCAACTTCAAACATGGTTTTTTGGAAACTTTCTTCAATTCCTTTGACCATTGGATGAGCACCTTTTTCAAGAATTCGTTTATAAACAGCAAGAGCCAGTGGAAGCGCTTCAGTATCATATTGAAGATAAACAACCTGCCCTGGTTTGACTCCCTTCCCTTTCCCTAAGGCAAAATCAATCATCACCTTGGCATAGTTTGAGAGGATTTTTTTATCTGGGGTAAACATAAGATTAATAGTATAATATATCTGTATGAATAATCTTTGGGATTATGATAAAAAAGAACTGGAAAAAACTGAAGAAGGCAGGATCAAAATTTTGGAGTTTACTTGAAAGATAATGAGAAAATTCCTATAAATTATTTAATGAAATATTGGAAGAAACTTCATATTGAGCCAGGGCGTCGACACTTCTTAAAATTTATTATGAAATCGCGGGGTATTAATGTTGCATAATATCAATTGTCATTCCCTCGAAGGAGGGAATCCAGACTAAAATTTCCATAATAAATTAAGATCTTTTTTAAACAACAAACTTCAAAGCTTGGAACAAAGATTATTTAAAAAAACGGGCAAAATCAATCGTCACTTTCGCATAATCTTCGAGGATTTTTTTATCAGGAGTGAACATATAGAGAATGATAGTAACAAAAAGAAAAATAAAATTTAATGATCTTAAATATAATCTAATCTATCAGCAAATTTATTAAATTCACTTGCATTTATGCCTTGAAGAGATGTAGAAATTTCATTAAAATGTATTATTGAATCAATTATTTCATAAACATATTCCATCGGATACCTTGTAACCATATTAATATAAGCAGGATCTATTTTTGTACCAATTTTCTCCTTTAATTCAACAATCGCTTGTTCTTTATTGTCTCCTAATAACATTTTTCTATAAAAAATCAACAACTGTTCAGCAAATAAATGGCTTTTATTTTCAAATAAATTCTTTTCTTTCTGAAAAAATGTTTGATAAAAAGAATCAATATCCATGCCCCCTCCCGACTGAGAGAACAGTTCATCTAAATTTTTTCCACATAAGCCTAAGACTGAACAAAAAATTATAAAAGCCATAGATATTTTTTCTTGATAGGTAAATTTGTTTTCTAGTCTTAGTGATTTATTCAAACGGTCAAGAATAATTATCGGAAAAGAAGTTTCGCCTGCTACTCCTTCTAAAGCTATACCATCGGTTGGTAAAATCAATCTTTCATTCATCCTAAAAGATGAAATGCCATAACTAATTCCCCAATGATCATATCGATTCTGAATAATTAAATCAATCAACATATTTGTACTAATGCCTCGACTTAAATAAACTAACACGTCTGGATTTTTATTTGCTATTTCAAAGATCCAGCGCAAATGTTCTAATAATTTGTTCCCTTTCAAGTAAAGAAGAGATCCTCTTTTATCTGTTATGACAGAAAGTTTAGAAATATCTTTTCCAAATATTTTCTCAATATTTTTTTTGTCTTTTGGTAAGTCTCCTTTTATATGAGTATGAATAAGGCTTATTCCTTGTTTAAAATTTCCTCTGAAAAAATGTTTATTATCTCTTTTTTGATTTGGTAGAAGTTCATTACGTACAAAGCTTGCCTGCCCTCCATTTTCTATCGATTTTAATACTTCCTCACCTTCTCTGTCTACTGTAATGCATTTACGGCACGCAGTATAAGAAGCTTCTTGTAAAGATATCTCAGGTGGTCCGGAAAAAAGCGCTAAAAGAATTTTACCTGGTTCAATACCTTCTTCAGATAAACTTAAATGTTCCAAACTTCTTTGTGCGCCGGTAATAATAATATTGGTCTTACCATTAAAATATTGATGTATGCCTTCAGGATGTTCTTTATAGAATTGTTTTATCGCCTGATCATAGTTTTTTGTATTTGGATACATTCTAATGATCTGTTCGAAAAAATTAAATATTTGTGCGGGAAACAATGTAGACTGTTCATTATTAGCCAAAAGAATTGTATCTTTAAATAGCAAACTGCCTATTTCATTATCCCTTAATAAACCAAAATAAGTTTCTCCGACCTCTTGACAATATCCCCAATCGTTCAAAAAGTCTGCATGAGTGGCAAAATTCAGTTCTTGAATAAAATGTTCAATTTTTCCAAAACCCTTTTCGGTCAATTCTGGAAATTCAGGCATGATTTTGAATTTATCCTCCATTTTTTTTATAAAAGACGTTACTTTTGGTGAAATATACAAGAAAGGATTTTCAGTATTAAAAATAATATAAACTGCTTGAGCGACCAAACTATGATCTTTCGTTTTTAGGGCTTTCTCTAACCATTCATATAAATCTTTACCTAGCGTTTTTTCAATGACAATTCTATATAAAAAATAGCGATCGTCAGGATTTTCTACAGCTATTCCGTCTTTAAAATCGGAAATCTGACTATTTTCAAGGTGATACTTATGAATGGTTTGAATAGAATTTTTTTTTCGTACTATATAATGATAATTTTCTTTAAGTTCCAAACTTGATGTATTACTACTTAATCTATCATAATCTATGATTAAGTCACCCCATGTCATTTGTGCATAAACATCTCTGACTTTATGACAAACCAGATCTAATTCTAAAGCAGTTGCCCTTTCCTTATCCCAACCTTTTAAGGCATCGGATAACCTTTGTGAAATTGGAACGAATTTTTCTTTAGGTGCGCCTTCTATTCTTGCCATAAAATGGTTAATTTTACAATGCTATAGAATTATAGGCAACAAATGTTGCGCTTCGTTTTAGAACATATCTTCGTCTTAGAATTTACCTCATATCGTTTCCGAGGATCTTTTATTACTCCTCCCAATTAAATCGATTATTTTTAGGTACTAAACCTTCTTCAACAACAAGTTTTTTTATACTATCATTAACAACCAAAGAAATACCTTGATAATTTTCTAAAATTTTTTCAATAAACTCAGTTAAAAAAACAAGTGTTGAGCTGGCAACAACCAAACGATCATCTCCCTGTAGAGCAGGATGTTCTATTCCTGAGCTTTTTTCATTAGGTAAATCATCATATAAAACAAGTTGACGTAATCGCTCAGGATTTAATTTAAATTCCTCTAACCCTTTTGTTATTAATATCTGAATCAGCCAGAAAGCATGCCCTATCCTTGCTTGCCGTTCTAAAATATCTGATATATTATCTAACTGATTATTATTAATAAAAATGCGAGCAATAATATCCTCTAATCGATCTACTAAATCTTGTGGTGAGTTTGAAGGAAATACAACCTGCTCGATTAGCAAGTTAAACTGGGCCGCTACTGATCGTCGATTAATTTCTTTTTCTCTATTATTTAAGTCTTCATATTCAGTTATAGGGTATTCTTTTTTAGACGACCATTTTTTATGTACAAATTTGGCCGCTCTTTCAAAAATATTTGCAGTTGGATCTTTATCTTTAGCAATACTATCCCATATTCTGATAAGTGATTTTTTTGCCGGATCGGTCAAAATGTTCATTAAACATAATTTTTCTATGTCCTCTTCATCTTTAATGGCATAAAGTTTATCTGGTTCTTTATTATCAATCTGAGTTTGATATAACTCCTCTAATAATCCATTTGTAATGGCAACCGTAGTAATAAAGCTTTGCCTCATATTTATATCTTTTGTATTACTCCATAGGTCATTATAATCGGACTTTGAATAAGCATAGGAATTATGCACTAATATTGCTAGTTCCATCACAAAATCATATACCAGGTGATTATTATTTAATTTTTGAGTAATCGATCCTTCCTGATTATGCCATTTAGAGACTGTCTTGATCCATTCGTCCTGAGTAACTTTTTCATTTATTTTCTCAAATAAATATGATGCGGTAAGAAATACATTTCCTACATTATTACCCTTGTCAGTATCAAGCTCATCTTCAAACTTACCAAAATTTTTATCTGTAAAAAATTTTCTTACTGCGCCCCAGGTCTCATGAGATGCTTCTTTCGCTAATTTGTAACCCGTACCATATTCTGGATCAAAAAATGATCCGACGATGGAACGTAAACGACTTTTTAGCAAATTTATTGTTAGTTCTTTTTCTTGAGTTTCATATCTTTCATTCAGGCCATTTATTTTTTCAATAAGTTCCTTAATATGAGTTTCTTCGTCTTCTCTAAAAAGAGGAAAAATTGGCACATTTACAGATCGACTAAACTTTGATAATTTCTCAGTACTAATATTCTCTATTCTTCTGGCATTATTTTGAAGTATCAAATCCTGTAAGCCTTTAGCGACGTTTTGAAACAAGACTTCAAAAATTCCTGACTCAAGTCTTAAATTGTATTTTTGGGATATAATAGTCAAAATATGAGCTAAATCCTCAACAGTGTAGACTGCCCAATCAGGATAAAAGGTCGTCGCTTGCCTTGGGTCTGTATGGCGGTAAATAATATCTGCAAATCTTTTGAGATTTTCACTATCAAGAGATAAAATTTGTTTATCAGTGATTTTTTCTGCGTCTACGGCATTGGTCAAGACATCAAAAATCAAAAATATGGCTTTCGCTCTTTCAATGGGGTCAGAGGAATCAATAAATCCTTGACGGGCAATTTCTTTTCCGACGTTTTCATGGTCGCCAACTACACCGGCAATAAAATCAATATCTTTTTTGTCAATATCCAATAAAGCAAACACTTTTCTTATTAAAAGACCCATTAGTATTTGATGGTCAGAATCTATCTGTCCATCAAAGCTAACTAGATATTTTCCTCTGTCGTGAAGAGGAGCAACATAATCAACCAATAAATCCATTTGATGATCGTTCAGTAATGACTCCTCAACTTTTATTTGTTTTAAAACATCTCTTAAAGATGAGGCGCTTTTATTTACATCTTCTCTATGTTTTATTAGGTCAGCATGACGTGTTTCGTCCTCTGGGCATATATATTCGATTGAGTCGTTTAGAAGATTAAAGGCACTTTTTAGATCGCCTTTTATATACTTACTCCTTTCACTATTAACTAAATTAATAGCATATTTAATAACCTTACGATAATTTTGAAACATTTTTTTCCGTTCAGGCAAAAAAGAAGATTCACTACTACTTGCGCCAATCATCTCACGGTCACGCTCTGAATAATATTTTGTATTATGTATTCTCATTATTTGATAATAATACTATAAGATATATCAATCTACTTGACTTTAATCTGACCGCTTGATAACTTATAGTAAATATGAATCTTTCTGATTCTCTAGTTAAAGATAATGCGAGATTATCTTATTCCGAAGATAAAACCGCGATACTTTTTTTAAGCAAGTTAAACAAAATTGTCAAAAGGGACGAAATAGCTCAGGCCCTTTGGGGCAACAGATGGCTTGAAAAATACTCGGAATATATGATCGATAAGACCATCTACCGACTTCGAAAAAAGATCATCAATTCTTATAAAATAGTAACTTTAAAAAATCGAGGATATATCTTATATAAACAAGGTAATGATATCTCGCAGATACTAAAAGAGTCACTTCCAACTAAAAGTACTCAAGGTATCACACCTCTTCATCATTACTTGGAATATATGAATAATCCTAAAAACGTCAGAAAGACGCTGTTTGATCTTTTTATAGCTGTAAAAAATGAAAATGTCGGTAACTACTTGAAACCGGCAACGATTTTGGTCGTTAACTCATTTTCATATGACAATATTGATGCAATCTCTCAATGGTTGACAAAAGGTAGTATTACGAGCCGGGTGATCTTCTCAAATTTTGATGACCGGGCGATAAAAATCCATTTAAAAAGAATTAATGAATTAAATTTAAATAATTTTGACGTTTTGTTTGATGATATAAGGAAAACAAGACTGAAAAAGGAATCTTTTGATCTGGTTATAAATGATTTTCGTCTAAACTTTAATATAAATCATAAACAAAATGTTAAGGCAATGAAAAATACTTGGAAAGTCCTTAAACCAGGTGGTTTAGCCTTGATCTCAGTAGTCGTTGATCCAAGATATGAATCATCGCGTTTTGGTACCGATCAACAAAAAGCACCAATAAACAAATCAGCGCCAGCAACATTTATTTTTATGGAAAATTTACAAAGATTCTGTTTTACGGTTCCATATTACAAGAAACTGTTTTTGAATTCTGGATTCAAAATTATTAAAGAGTTCGATGTGGAAGAGGGAAAAAGCTGGTTTAGAAAACATCAATATAAAAAAAGTCAAGAGCCATCTTTCCGTAGATTCTTATTAAAAAAATAATACCAAAAAACAGCAACCTCGGAGCCTGCCTGCCGGCAGGCAGGGTTGACTTTCGGGTTGGCACAAGGATCTACCGATCAACAAAATTTATTGATTTCAACTCGAAGTTTTTTTGCTTCTTCGCGTGGGTTCTTAGCAAAAACTATATTTCTTGAAGAGTTAATGATTAGCCCACGACCTCTTGAATTGAGTCCGGCTTTGAGAGTAGCTTCTAAATCACCTCCCTGAGCACCAATTCCTGGAATTAATAAAGTCATATCTTGACCGACTATCTTTCTCACTTGTTTAAGTTCGTTAGGATACATAGCCCCAACCACCAATAGGCAGTTCTTGTTTTTATTCCATTCATGTGAGACTTGATATGCGATGTATTGATATAGTTTCATGTCATTTCGAGGCGAAGCCGAGAAATCTAGCGAAGCGTTGTACGCGTCCCGACGTAACGTCGGGACTAGATCTCTCATTCCATTCGAGATGACAAGGTCCTGGATCTCCCCAGCCCCGGCGTTACTTGTTTTACATAAAACAATAATTCCTTTATCTTTTTTGTTTAAAAATGGTCTTATAGCCTCCTCCCCAAAGTATGGGTTAATTGTAACAGCGTCTCCCCCAAGATATGTAAAAACAAATTGAACATAGCCATCATTTGTGTTACCAATATCCCCCCGCTTAGCATCGATGATAAGAGGAATTTCCGGATGTTTTTCTCTTAAGTAATCACATGTATCCTTAAGGGCTTTTATACCTGAGTGTCCTATAGCTTCATAGAAGGCAGTGTTCAACTTGTATGAACAAACGTGGGTCTTAGTGGCCTCTATTATCGATTTATTGAACAAAAATTGCCTCGACTCTCCGAAGCTTTCGCGAAGACGATCCACATCACTATCTAGTCCCACACACAATAAAGAATTATTTTTCTTAATTGCTTTTTCTAGTTTTTTATTGAAATTCATATTTATCAGTGTAACATTACACTGGAAAATTACTTTTTATGCCTTTCTAAATAGCTTTTTCCATGGCCAATAAAAATATTTATTGGAATTTTTTTTATGCAGTATGGGCAATCTCTTTCATTGTATGATTTGATCTCAAAAACTACTAGTGACGTAAATGGTATTCCTTCAAAAATTGTTGAGGTGACATTTTTGGGATCACGATTGACTATGACCCCTATTCCCTTTATGATTGCGCCTGCCTTCTTGGAGCTTTTAATTACTTTTATAACCGAACTTCCGGTCGCCGTTATATCCTCAACAATTAAAACTTTTTTATTTTTAATTAATTTATCGAAGCCTCTTTCCAAAAGCTGATGTTTCTCGGGGGATTTTTCAGTAAAGATACTGAGTATTTTCTTTTTGTTAATTTTTGAGAGATGATAGGCAACCCATTGAGAAAAAATTATACCTCCGTAAGCTGGCCCGATTACTATCTCAATGTCTTGGTTCTTATACTTTTGGGCGATCATCTTTGAAAGTTGCTCGCATATTTCTGGGTGAGGCAATATTTTGTCTGGATTTATATATGCATTAGTATGTCTGCCTGAGGTTAAAACAAAATGATCATTGGTTAATATCGCTCCAACCTTTTTAAGTATTTTGATTACTTTTTTCTTCATTTATTTAAGTATTGATCATAACTTTTAATCATCAAATTTTTCGTATCAATATATTTACTTAATGATTTTACTAAGAGCCGGGCTGAATTCAAGTCTGTAAAAAGGGCGATGTTATTATCAATTGCCGCCCTCCTTATTAAATATCCATCGGATTTAAACTCGGCCGCTACCATATTTCCATCCCCTTTTTCACTGATATTGATCACTAAATCAACTTTTTTTTCGCAAATGATATCGACAACATTTGGGCTTTTTTTATCATGTACTTTGTGGACCAACTTTGACTTTACACCTTTACTCCTCAAAAAATAGTGAGTATGATGAGTGGCATAAAGTTTGAAACCAAGATTTTTTAACATCCAAACTGATTGAGCAAAACGCATTTTATTATCGTCGCCACCAACTGTGACAAGGGCTGTTTTCTTTTTCAAAGATAAGCCTGTTGATAATAATGATTTAAGATAAGCTTCTTCGGCCGTTTCTCCAAAGCAGCCAACTTCTCCAGTTGAGGCCATCTCAACCCGAAGGACTGGATCGGCGCCTCCAAGCCTTGCAAAAGAAAACTGAGGAGCTTTGACGACGACATATTTAGGATAATCTATCTTATGAAATTTTGCTTTATTGAAAAAACTGTCAACAACTACTTCAGCAAAATTAACTCCAGTTGCCTTTGAAATGAATGGGAAAGTGCGTGACGCTCTAAGGTTGAGCTCGATTACATAAACTTCATTGTCTTTCACCATGAATTGAATATTAAAAGGTCCGGTGATTTTAAGTTTTTCGCAAAGCTGAGTCGCGATTTCAATCATGCGAAGTCCACTGTGATACCTGACTCTTTCTGCTGGATAAACTATTGTTGCATCACCAGAATGTACTCCCGCGTGCTCTATGTGATTTGCAATTGCGTAAAGAACTAATTTTCCATTTTGAGAAACTCCGTCAAACTCTACTTCTCGAGCGTTTTCAATAAATTTTGAGATTGTGACCGGATGCCTTTTGTTAATTTCAGTAGCCCTTTTCATAAAATGGATTAATTCACTTTTGTCAAAACATAAGTTCATCGCCATTCCTGACAATACATATGAAGGTCTGATCAAAACAGGATAGCCTACCGAGTCTGAAAATTTAATTGCAGAATTTATATCAGAAAAATTTTTCCAAGCAGGTTGAAGAATTTTTAGGCGGTCAAGTAAATCTGAAAATTTATTCCTGTCTTCTGCCGTGTCGATGTTTGAGGCATTTGTTCCAAGTATCTTAACTCCATATTTATCGAGACGCCCACTCAGATTATTGGGTGTTTGGCCACCCACCGAGATTATGACAGATCCTGAATTTTCAAATTCATAAATATCGGCGACTCTTTCAAATGTCAACTCCTCAAAATACAATCTATTACAGATATCATAGTCAGTTGATACTGTCTCCGGGTTGCAGTTAATGATAATTGATTTTTTTGAATATTTTGTCAGGTTAGTTGCAACATTGACCGAATTCCAATCAAACTCAACTGATGATCCAATTCTATAGGGACCCGATCCAAGAACAATTATCCCTGAGCTCCCTATCGGTTTTACATCGTGATGATTTCCCCAATAAGTCGTATATAAATAATTGGTTTGTGCCGGAAATTCACCAGCTAATGTATCTATTGAAAATACGAAGGGCCTGATGTTATTTTTAATTCTTAAATTACGGATTTCAAGTTCTGTATAACCTATCGTCTCCCCGATTCGACGATCCGAGAAACCGAGTTTTTTAAGTTTATGTAGCAAGTCCGTTGTCAATCTGGAGAGCGAGTGAGCAGACTGCGAACGAGCGACTCCAGAATGACTAATTATCACATTGGTTATCTCACTCTCCGCGTCAACAATGTTTTTCAGTCGGTGTAAAAACCATCTATCAACTCCCGTTACTTTAAATATTTTTTCAATTGAGAATCCTAGTTTTAAACCATATACGATTGCAAATAGTCTTTTTGGAGTAGGTTTTTTTATGTATTTCCAGACTTCTTCTTTCTTGAAATATTTAGTTTCGATTACCCCATGTGCCCCGATATCAAGCATCCGGACTGCCTTCTGGATTGCTTCCTCAAAAGTTCGACCAATCCCCATAACTTCGCCTACTGATTTCATAGAACTTCCAATTTCTTCATCAGCCCCTTTAAATTTTTCAATATCCCAGCGCGGAATTTTAACAACTAAATAGTCGAGTGCCGGCTCAAAACATGATTGGGTAATTTTAGTTACCTGATTTTTTACTTCAGTAAGCGATTTACCAATAATTAATTTTGTGGCAACATATGCTAATGGATATCCCGTCGCCTTGGAGGCCAATGCCGATGATCGGGATAATCTAGCATTAACTTCAATTACGTAATATTCTATTATTGATTCTGGAGTCGTCGTCGAGTCCCTCTCCTCCTCCCCAGAATGACGAACTACCTGATTTGTAATTCTGGTTAGCGAACGAGTCGGAGACGAGTGAGCAAAACCAGAATCGTGGTTAGGTTTTGGGTTCAAAGCGAACTGAACATTACACTCACCAATAATTCCCAAACTTCTCACTATTTCTATAGATTTTTTTCGCAGAAAGTGATACTCAAAATTTGTCAGAGTCTGACTTGGAGCAACAACGATTGATTCACCAGTGTGGATTCCCAAAGGATCAAAGTTTTCCATGTTACATACAGTGACGCAATTGTCGAATTTATCTCTAACCACTTCATATTCTATTTCCTTGAAATGATGTAAATATTTTTCAACCAATATTTGGCGGGAAGTTGAAAGAGCGACCGATGCAATTCTTTTAAACTCAATTTCACTATTAGCAATACCTGAATTTAAACCGCCGAGGGCGTATCCAGCTCTTATCATCACGGGATAACCAATTGACTTGGCGATTTTAAGCCCATCACTTAATGTCCCTGCCGTTTTTGATATTGGAGTTGAGACATTAATTTTTCTTAAATGGTTTGCAAACTTCTGTCTGTCTTCACTTAGTATTATTGAATTGACTGGAGTACCTAAAACGACTACGTTATGTTTTCTTAAGACACCTTTTTTAAATAAATCAATTCCGCAGTTTAATGCTGTCTGCCCTCCAAAGGAAAGCGCGATTGCTTCAGGTTTTTCTTTTTCTATTACCCGTTCAACAAAATCTGGCGTGACAGGCAAAAAATAAACTTTATCGGCCAATTTTTCTGATGTCTGAATGGTTGCAATATTAGGATTAATTAAAATAGTCTTTATACCCTCCTCGCGAAAAGCCTTCATTGCCTGACTTCCTGAATAGTCAAACTCTCCGGCTTGGCCGATTTTCAAAGCGCCTGACCCAAGTAGTAGTATTTTTTTCATATTATCTTTCTTGTCATCCCGCCTGAGGCGGGATCTAGCGAAGCGTAAATTTATAAATTACGCTCCTTTCAGTCGCTAGATTCCTCAGTCGTTTCACTCCTTCGGAATGACACTAGAGAGAATCTAAAAACTTATCAAATATCCACTCTGTGTCTACAGGTCCTGGCGTTGCTTCTGGGTGAAACTGGACTGACATAAATGGTAATTTTTCATGGATTATCCCTTCATTAGTATTATCGTTAGCGTTAATAAACCAAGGTTGAAAACCTAATGGAATTTTTCCAACCGCAAATCCATGATTCTGGGTTGTGATAAAACATTTTTTAGTCCCGACTTGAATACAAGGCTGATTCTGGCTCCGATGTCCAAACTTTAGTTTGTAAGTATCCCCTCCTGCAGCAAGCGCCAATATCTGATTACCCAGACAAATTCCTAAAACCGGAATTTTTTTTGACAATACTTTTTTTACCGTTTCAATAGTTACATCAGCCATCTTCGGATCCCCTGGTCCATTTGAAATGATTACCCCGTCAAACTTCTCTTTAAGTGAAAAAATATCAAAGTCCCATGGAACTGTTATTAGCGTAATGTTACGGTGATAAAGACTCCTTTTTATGTTTTCCTTGACTCCACAATCGATTAGAACAACAGTCTTTGGTCCTGACCCGAATTTCGTGACCCGGCGAGTTGAGACTTCTGCGGCCAAGTTTCTAATGTTTGGATCTTCAAATTCCATACTGAGCGAAGCCGAAGTATTAAAAATTATCTTTGCTAATTGATTACCTTCGTCTCTTAATTTTTGAGTAATCAAACGGGTATCAGCTACAACAAGAGCGGGGATTTTTTCATTTTTAAGCCATGTCGAAAGAGTTATTTTACTTTCAAAGTGAGAAGGAGTATCAATATATTGATTAACAATAAGTCCGGTGATATGAATCCTTGATGATTCCCAATATTTTTTGTCAGGAACTCCGTAATTTCCTATTATTGGATAAGTTAGAACTAAAATTTGACCTTCAAATGATGGATCTGTAAATGCCTCCGGGTACCCGACCATACCGGTTGAAAAAACTAGCTCCCCGGCGCAAGCCTTCTCATACCCAAAACTTTCACCCTCATATTTTGAACCGTCTTTTAAAACTAATTTACCTTTTCTTCTCATAAATGTCTTTCTTTATTAATTAGCTTTTTTTGTAACGTGGAAAAATGCTTCCAGTGATACTTCAAAATATCATCAAGAGTTACTAGTGAAAAAATCTTCATATTGGTCGTCGACATGAATTTATCTGTTATCTTAGGATTTCTGTTAACAAGAGTTACGCCATATGTAGCAACATCAGCTTTTTTAGAAATATTTTTTTTAAATAAATCATGATTTTCGCCTAAGGTCTCTCCTGATGTAAATACGTCGTCAATAAATATCCACGGTAGATTGACGTCGATGTTTCCATATATGGGTTCATGCGTACCCTTTTCTTTATTAATTAAGTTTCTTGGGAGCATTACTGCTCTTAACGTCGAATGTGGGGAGTTTTCGTGCATTGCGGCGGTAATCTCAGGACTTGAAGAAGACGATATGGCAACTATCCCATATATTGATCCATGAGATAAAATATTTTTGTGAATAAACATTTCTAATAGCTTTACCAATAATTTTTTATCCCATAAATCATTGAACAAGGGAACTCTGTGATTCAAATAAATATTGGTTGTATTTCTTCCGGATTCTCCATGCTTTAATCTAAAATTTTTCTCGTTAATTATTAAAGTACTTTTATCTTCGGATAACATCGGTGAAAAAAGCATCTTCAAATACATTTTCTTAAATTCAGAAAAACGCATATTGTTTGTTGAAAAATGAAAAGATTCGGGCCCAAGAGATTTTGCCAGAAAGTAGGAATCAGCGCTACCTAATTCCTTTTTAAAAAGTTTATAAGTATAAATCGGATCTGAGTGTATCGCTTTTGAATTGAGTGTTAAAAATAAGTCGTCGGTGAAGAAGTTTGTTATGTCTTCTTTTCTAAGTACTAGGGCAAGAAGGGCCATACGTACGAATAAACCGTTTTTCATTTCCTCCTTTAAATACACAGCTCGTGGATCAGAATCCACTGAAGCGCTTATTTCGCCAACCCTCGGTAAGGGATGTAAAATTATTGCCGTTTTTTTCATTTTTTTAAGTTCTTTAGGTGTAATTACATATCTATGTTTTAATTTTTCGTACAACTTCAAGTCTTTAAAGCGCTCTTTCTGAACTCTTGTTACATAAAGTACATCAGAGTCCGAAAGTATATTTGTTAAATCGGTATGAAATGATATTTTTACATTATTCTTTTTTAATTTGTTAATTAATTCTTTTTGGGGTTGCAATTCCTTTGGCGAAACAAATCGTATTGTAATACGATTAAATTGCGATAAAAATTGTGATAAAGAGTGAATCGTTCTTCCATTTTTCATATCCCCTACCATTGTTATAGTTAGTCCATCAATTTTTTTATGTCTTTTATATATTGTGAATATGTCTAACAACCCTTGTGTTGGATGTTCTCCTATGCCATCACCAGCATTAATAACCGGCCGATCACTAAATCGTGCCGCTATTTTTGCAGCTCCAACTTGAGGATTTCTCATAACTATTATGTCTGCATATTTTGAAAAGGCCTTTATAGTATCAGAAAGACTCTCACCTTTAGTAACAGATGTATTTGTAACACCATGTATCGGAATAAAACCCCCACCAAGACGTTGAATCGCAGTCACAAATGAGCTAAAAGTCCTACTTGAGGGTTCATAAAACAGAGCTGTCATCACCTTTCCTTTTAATATATCGGCATGACCATGTAATCCAACTATTTTTTCCATTTCCGAGGCAACGCGGAAAATATTTTCTATATCAGTGCGTGTAAATTGGTTTGCTGATAAGATATCTCTTTGGTAAAACTTATTCTTGATCATAAAAAAAATCCCGCCGAAGCGGGTTGGTTTTATTTCTTAAAAAGTTTAATTATCATAGTTTCTCTCAGTATAGGATTTTAAAGATTAAGTTTCTTTTTGTCAATAGGTTTTTTATAATATAGTAAGCCGGGATGGCGGAACTGGCAGACGCGCACGCCTCAAGAGCGTGTGATCGTAAGGTCATGTGGGTTCGATTCCCTCTCCCGGCACCAAAATTTGGGAATTACATCACATCAACGTCGTGAGCGCCTGATTCACGAAGCGAGCTTTGAGTAATTTTTATAAACTCAGAATTTTTCCATAGCTCCTCAATTGTATGAGCCCCACAATAAGAAAACCCTGATTTTACGCCATTCATCAGTAAATGCATAAAATCAGAAACAGCTCCTCGATATGGCACAATTGCCTCGACTCCTTCAGCTGCATATTTTTTTAAATCTTTTTTTACACTCTCATCCCTTTTTTGCCTATCTGAATTTGCCATAAGCGAAGCCATCCCTCGAGTCATTTTAAATTTTTTATTATTTCTGAAAAACGTCAAAGCGGGACTTTCTTCGCACCCGGCAAAGAGCGTCCCGATCATAACAGTTGAGGATCCAGCTGCTAATGCTTTTACAATATCTCCAGATTTTTGTACTCCTCCATCGGCTATCACCGGAATCTTGTATTTATTAGCTACAGCAACACAGTCTGCAATTGCTGTTAATTGGGGAACTCCGGCCCCAGTCACAATCCGCGTTGTGCAAAGAGCACCGGGTCCTATCCCGACTTTGATTGCAGAAGCCCCATTTTTAATCATGATTTCGGTCGCATCAGCTGTCGCGACATTTCCAGCAATAAACTCTATTTTTGCGAATTTCTTCGTTAAATCTCGTAAAACTTTAACAAAAAATGAGCTATGACTATGGGCGATATCGATGACAATCGTATCTGCGCCTGCTTTAATTAAGGCTTTACATCTTTCTAAATAATCAGACTTTATTCCTATCGCTGCTCCGACCAAGAGCTTTTCTTTTTTTACCTTCTTAACTTCATCAACCTCGGCATTTATTGTCAAAAACCGGTGAATAATTCCAATTCCGCCTTCACGAGCTACTGCAATTGCCATTGCCGATTCAGTCACCGTATCCATATTCGAGGCAACTATCGGGAGCTTTAATTTAATTTTTTTAGTTAATTTTGTCGATAAATCAACGTGACTACGGGATTCGACAGCCGTCAGCTTTGGAATTAATAACACGTCATCGAAAGTCAAACCCTCATCTTTTCTGATATTCATTTTTTAAAATAACATCAACTAATAATATTGTTAAATTTTTATAGGTGGCACTCAGGAAAAGTGTCTTCGAGAAGCGGATTGCGGCGAAAGCCGCAGAGCCTCGCAGAAGAAAAGGTTTCTGAGTGACAGAATCTATAAAAATTTTAAAATTGAATTATTATCTAAAAATATTAGCATTTCTTTCCGGCCCAACTGACACAATTGCTACTTTTATTCCCAAAAATTTTTCGATAAATTTAACATATGTCTGACAATTTTTTGGCAACTTACTAAATTTTCTGATTCCCGTAATGTCCTCATTCCAGCCAGAAAAGTTTTTGTAAATTGGCTGAAGCTTTGCCATTTCCAAATAACCACAACTGCTCATTGATATTTTATTTCCCTTGTATTTATAACCAACGCAAACTTTAATTTCATTTATTCCTGACAAGATATCAATTTTAGTAATGGCAATTTTATTCACTCCGGCAAGTGCCGTTGTATATTTAACTGCTTCAAGATCAAGCCAGCCAATTCTCCGTGGCCTACCTGTCGTTGTCCCGTACTCGTGACCTTTTTCTCGAATGTCATCTGCGGTTTTATTAAATAGCTCGGTCGGAAGCGGCCCTCCACCAACCCTTGAAAGATAGGCTTTGACAACTGCCCAGATATTATCAATTTTATTAACTGGTATACCGCATCCTGTATTAACTGCGCCAGTTGTCACATTGCTCCCGGTTGAAAACGGATAGGGAGAAAAATCGACGTCGAGCATCATCCCATGGGCTCCTTCAAGTAAAATATTTTTTTTCTTACTGATCGCAAGACTCAGAATTTGGAAAGTGTGAAATCGACTTCTTTATATTAATTGGTGGAACTTTGAAAAGTCTTAATATTTTATTTTTTATCTTTGCCTGAAACTCAAACTTTTCGACAAAAGAATTCCAGTTTAAAAGTTCATAAAAACGGATACCATTATATGAGACTTTGTCAGCGAATGTCGGGCCAATTCCTCTTTTTGTAGTTCCGAGTTTGTTTTTTCCCCGGGCGTTTTCATAGGCTTCATCAAGCGCTTTATGATAGGGCATAATCAAGTGACAGCGATCAGATATCACCAATTTGTCTTTTAAACTGATGCCGCCTTTTTCGACCAGATCAATTTCTTCTATAAGTACTGCTGGATCAACAATTACACCATTGGCAATCACCCCGACCACATTTTTATTTAAAATAGCTGAAGGGATCAGATGAAAAGGATATTTCTTTTTGCCGACTATAACAGTGTGACCTGCATTATTTCCTCCATGAAATCTGACAGCAAAATCTGCATTTTTTCCCAATAAATCGACTAACTTACCCTTGCCCTCATCCCCCCACTGACTACCTATGACTAGATTTATCATATATTTTTAAAAAATTTTAATTTTAAATTTCAAATTTTTTGACACAGTTCTTCTGCGTATCCTGTATATTTTTCTGGTGTCAATTTCTTCAATCTTTCATCGTCTTCAAGCCCCAAAGACTTAAGTAAGCCCGAATATCCTTCCTTGTCTATCTTCTTACCTCGGCTTAGTTTCTTTAATTTTTCATAAGCCTGAGTGTCGTTTTTAAGCCTTAAGACTGTCTGAATCGCTTCGGTTAAAATCTCCCAGTGATTATTTAGCTCTTCTTTTAAATGCTTAGAATTAACAGAAAGCCTATTTAATCCAGATTGTATATTTCTCCAACCCAAGACAGAATATCCAAGCGCTTCGCCGAAATTACGACGTACTGTTGAGTCTGATAAATCCCGTTGTAGTCGGGAGCGTATTAATTTTCGTTCAAAGTATTGGAACATGCTGTTAGCCAGTTGTAAATTACCCTCAGCATTCTCAAAATTGATCGGATTTATCTTTTGAGGCATAGTAGAAGAGCCCACTTCATTTTCTTTTTTCTTTTGTGCAAATACCTCAAGCATAATGTACTGCCAAACATTTATGCTTAAGTCCGTAAGTATTCCGTTTATCAAAGAGATCGTCTGGAAAAATTCAATCCAGTTGTCATAAAAAAGTATCTGCGTGGTGTATAAATTTGGAATTAGACCTAACTCTTTTACAAAGTCTTTTCCAATTTCCATCCAGTCTTTGCTAGAAAGTGCAACTTTTAAGGCGTTATGATTACCAACTGCCCCATTACATTTCCCCTCAAACTTAAAATTTTTAATTTTATTAAATTGCTTCATTAGCCTTAAATAGTAATTAGCTAACTCTTTACCTACCGTAGAGTCCTCCCCAACATTGGAATGTTTTTATATTTTTTCGCCATTAAATGCAGTTGACTAGTTAACTGCATCAATTCCTTTACCAGAATTATATCTTTGAATTCTTTAAGCATTAATCCGTATGAAAGATTATTAGTGTCTTCTGAGGTTAAACCTAAATGTATATAAGAAGTAAGGCTTTTTAATCCTAAAGTGTTAAATTTTTCTCTCAAATAATATTCAACCGCTTTAACATCGTGGCTTACCTTAGATTCTATCTGCTTAATTTTTAGAAATTCCTTTTCGTTATATTGATCAACTAGCTTGTTGATTAGCGCCAATTTAAATTTCTCAATGTTGAATAATTTTTTTTTGGAAAGCATCTCGAAATATTTTATTTCTGTATGCAACCGATATTTATAAAGAGCTGACTCTGAAAAATATTGAGATAAATCTTTTACTTTATGGAAGTTTCTCCCATCCAAGGGAGTCAAGGCATCCCCCGTCTTAGTGCCGGCGGAAGAACTGTTTAGCATTTAAACGCACTAATTAAAACAGAACTGATAAAATATGTCAACGGATAAAACTAGATCAAAATGCAAAGATCAAATATCAAAGCCAAGTTAAAAACTCAAAGAATTTTTAATTTTTAAACTTATTTTTGATCTTTGATATTTTATTTTTGATCTCATAGTGCTAGTAATAATTATTTTACTATTTTCTTCTAAAACCTTTTCTCCCATTCCCTACTTCCCTTCCCAACCAGTCGACCTACCTTTAATTGTAAAAGCACTCAATTTAAGAAATAATCAGACTATTATTGATCTTGGAGCAGGTGATGGAATTGTTATTTTTAAAGCAGCAACTCAAGCCCAAAAGAAAAAGCTTAATGCTAAATTTATTGCTGTTGAAATCAATCCAGTCTTAATCTTAATCCTCCATCTTCGTCGCCTCTTTCACCCGAATAGAAAAAATATAAAAATTATCCACGAGGATATATTCAATATCAACTTTAAGGACTTTATAGACTTTACAGACCTTATGACTATCTACTTATATATTTCTCCCTGGTTTCTCGAAAAAACCATCTCCAGCATCAATCAGCAATTAGCAATTCGCAATCAACAATTAACTATTGTATCTTACATGTATCCAATAAAAAGTATGAAAAAAGTAGAAAAAATAATTAAAGGAAAAAATAATATTTTTGTTTATTCTTAGTACCCAATTTTCGACGTTGATTATTGTCTGGATATGATTTTAAAGATATCGGAAGGCTTGTTAACAACGAAGTCAGCTCCGTGATTATTCAATATGGTAGCTTTGTGCATCCCCCACCCGACGCCTATTATCCTTATCCCTGATTTTTTGCACGCTTCTATATCACGAATTTCATCTCCTATATAAAGCACCTCGTCTTTGTTGAAATTATTTTGTTTTATAAATTCATTTATGGCCTTCGACTTTCCTAAAATCTGAGAACCAGCATGGATTTTTTCAAAAATATTAAGGTTATTTATCTTCAAAAATTTTGAAATATTATTTTCCAAGTTTGAAGATAAGATTGTTAATGTGAATCCCTTTTTTTTTAATTTGTAAAGTAATTTTTTGACACCCGGAAATATTTTAATATTCCCTATTTCATCATATAGGTCAATTTGCGATTGTTTTATTTTTTTTAAAATAATTGGCAATTTTAACCATGATATTTTCCAAAGGTTCATTAATTCACTGAACTGCTTTGATCTAAAATCTTCGATCATTTGTTTATAGGTAATCTTTATTTTTTCTTCTTTAAGCATCTTAAATAATTTTTTTTCAACAAAAGGAAGAGTGTCGGCGAGCGTTCCATCAAAGTCGAAGATGATAGTAGTGATCATTGCTAATAGTTAATGGTTAATTGTCAATTGATAATTTACAACAAAGTTAATATTTTAAATTTTTGGTAGATTGTTAATTCTAGTTGAAATATAATCATTTTCTTTTTCTGAGATTAGTTCTCTTTCGGAAGCTCTGTCTTTCCAATGAATAGATTCATAAACAGTCGCCCGAGCGTTATAGTAAAACTTTACTTTATCCTTCTTATGAAACCTTCCAAATCCCTCAGCTATATTGCCGCCTATTGAATCCATTGCCTCAACCCACTGAGAACCTAATGTTTTTTTATTAAACCAATCCCATTTGCTAACAATATCCCAAATATAGCTCGATAGATCCACTGCTATTTTATACGACGTAAGGTCTTTTAATTCTAAGTGGTTCATTTTTCAATTATCAATTGGCAATTAGCAATTGACAATATTACTCATTATAATATTTACTATGTCGAATATCATAAGCTTAGATTCTTACCTTACCTCATTTTTTAGTAATGCTGTGCCTCATAGTAATGTATTTAATAATTTCTTTTCCTTTTTTTCTTTAAAAGGAAGCTCTATTTTTATTTGGATTTTGGTGATGTTGATTGTCCTTATTTTTGAAGAGCGAAAAAATCCCGGAGTAAGTAAATCGGACTTAAAGTTTTTAGTTATTTTTTCCTTTGCTTTTATATTATCCTTTGTCGTTTCCGATTATGCTTTGAAAAACATCTTTCATCGTCCCCGTCCCTCCTTCGCTAAAGCTTCGGAGGGCAGGCCTAGCCCAAAAATTTTAAATTTTAAATTTCAAATTTCAAAGTGTCCTTCGGATTATTCTTTTCCTTCTACCCATGCCACAACTGCTTTTGCCGCAGCAACCGTTTTGACTTATTTTGATAAAAAAAGATGGTGGTTTTACTACTCCGTGGCCATCATAATCAGCTATTCAAGAATTTACCTAGGATGCCATTATTTTATTATTTCAAAAGTTGTTACAAAAATTAAGACATGACATTACCTAGAAGACCAGAAACTGGTAGGCAAAGCGAGGTATATACTGCATTCAAGCAACCATCACATCCTCTAACTCAAAGACAAAGGGATATTTTATCCCACTCTGATTTTATCCTCACTCAAGCAAATAGGTACTTCTTTGGCAAATCGGTCAAAAGCAATCAAGAGTTAGCATTAATACGATCTAAACTATCGCCATTAACCACTTATTTACTTACAGATGAGGTAAGAAAAAAGTTACCTAATGTAGAAGTAAAAGACATTCCAAAAATATATGAAACAAATGCTCAAACATTTATTTCATGTGCTATTAATGAAGGATTAACTGGGAGAGAATTAGAAGATGCGCTTCAAGGTTGGCTAGGTAAAAGGCTGATTGAAATTGCCTTACTTAAAAATCAACAAATTTCATTAACTGAAGATCCTCAGTTTAAGAGTCTAAGAAATGAAGAGAAGCTCGATCATATTATCATTGAAGTAAAAAGAAACGGGATTCTACCAATTGACCATTTTTATCAAGACTTCCCCGCCCTTCTGGCTGAACTTCGACAAATAGAAGATGTAAATATTTTAGAGGGTTATTTCGACAGATGCCGAAAGAATTTACAGAAAGACCGAGAAAATGTCAACATTCTAGAGAGGTTAAGAATTGAATATGTTAATCGCCTTCAGCAATTGAATCAAGAAAAACAAGGTATGGTATTTGTAAGAGATATAAAAGATAGGGCTTCAAAGTCCGAAGAGTTTAAAGAGGCATTCAAAACAGCAATTGATTACCTTAGGTATTGCACCCCCGAAAGCGAAATCAATGAGAAATCAATAAAATTAGCTGAAAGGCTAATTGAGAGGATGGATCGGGCCCGAGGTGTAATGACTAAATTTAGTACTCGATATGCCACATCTGAAATTTTAGCTCAGTTTTTTTGGGCAATTAGATGTGGACGAGGGTATGATATAACTAAGCTCGAAACCCTTGGAGTCAGTAAAAAAACCCTGGAAAAATACCTTAATTATATTTTTGATCAAAGATTGCGGACAGAGGCAGCGGCTTTTTGGCTGGAAAAGCACACCGACGAACTCCCAAATTATCAATTTAATCCAAATAGCGCCCTCATCTATGCCATAAAAAGCTTACTCGACACACATCAAAAGACCTATCCTCGAAAAGATCCGCGAAATTTAAGGATAACAATAATCGTTGCTGATAAATCTTTGCTGAAATTATCAATTAGTCCTGAGGCTGATATTTACGAAGTAATCAGAGCCCTCCAGCAAGCCTCAAGAAACAAATCTGACCTTACTCTTACCCCGGTTCAAAAATATAGTCTAAAACGAGAATCTTACAAACTTAAGAGTAAGAGTGATTCATACCAAGAGCTATCTCGACACAGATCAAAGCAAAAAGTTAAAGTTCTTGGAATTGAGACGCCATTTAAAACTACAAAACAAGACGCGGGAGATTATGCTGTAAGAATAATGAAAGATCCAAGTGAGGACTCCTCACAAAAAGGAAATTCACCATTCAATCTTTACTTCACTGGTAATCATAAAGCCCTGGTTAATATTGATCTTTATGGTAAAAAAGGAGTCGATATCGGGATCAAATTTTCTCATCGATATTTCGATGGTCGTCCAGCACAAAAGTTTTTTGGCGAATTCTTCCGAGAATTTAATCAATATCGAGACATTGACTTTGATCCGGAAAAGACCCAACCCATTTTAGCTATTAATTTTGAGCCCCCCACTACTCGTCTTCCTCTACCAAAACATTTACCTCTCTTTGAGGCATCGACTACTTCTAGCCAAATAGAAGTAAATTCTAAAAATGAGAATGATAAATCCACTAATAATTTTTATTATAAATTTAAAGATGTGAGACCAATAGTCGGAAGATCGGCAGTTTTGGCTCTTGCAAACGGCGTCACCGATCTTCACCTTTTATACAGTAGTAATATCAATCCTCATACAGAAGGCCCATTTGATAATGTTCAGCCAGTAATAATTTCATTACACCCAATTCTTCCTATATATAAGAGATTTTTAACTAATAGTAGACTAAGCGAAGAAGATAAAAAGAAAGTTAAAGATTGGATTGTAAAGACAAATCAAGCAATTGAGCTAGCCCAAAAAGGTTTGTCAACTGTGGCGGTTCTCTCTGCTCCGGCAGGTACTCACCAAGACACGACTTACCAAATATCAAAACAGCTTCATGCCGGTACAAAACTTCTAAAAACATCAAGTATGGTGTCTCCTCTCGTTGATACGGTAGCCCGCCCGGAATTTGCCAACACAGAATTTGGGACTGCCAAGAGCGATGCTTATGATCAACCGATTGATTTATCAACCGGCGGGAATAGTCTTGGAGTAATTGGTTTTTCTTTATCTAAAAGACATAAAGACAACCGTGACGAGGATCAAGCTGTCTATACAGTTCGAAAGTCGCCTCGACAAGCACAAGGTGGTTTTTATCGCTTTGTTGTTGACGATCTTAACCCTAAAAATAAAAAAAGAGCACTTCTGTTAATGGGTCACCTTGTAAATTCATGGGATGATTTTATATATGGAAAGTTTGAACTCGAAAGATATAATGAAATATTAAATGAAGTATTTGGAAATCTTTATAGAGATGGAATTTGCAAGAAAGGATTAGTTGATCTAGGCTTGGATTCGCCTCAAAAATTCCAGCAACATCTAAACACGGTTTTGGTTAATGACGCTCGAGAGACTGTTAATTTACATAAAATCGATGTTGCTAGGAGAAATTTTTACAGATTTTTGGAAGCTATTTAGTTGACGACTTCAATCCGCCCGCGATACATTCCCATTCCGCAGGAAAAGTTGATAAATCCAGTCTCAGTTGGAGTAAAATCAATTGTCTGAAGGCCTGCAACAATCGTTTTTTGGATGCTTAACTTTGGAACTACCAGATATGCTTGGCAACCAAATACGTTTTCTCCATTTATCACCCACTTAACAGGTATATCTTTTTTCACGGTAAAATAATTTGGCAAATAGCCACTGGTTACGACCCGCATTTCAATAGTCTGCACTCCATTTTTTACTGTGGCTGAATTTCCATTACCTGTAATATTTGATGCAAATGGATTTATGTTTATTCCATAAAGTGAAGTAAAATTTGAAAAATAAATGAATCCAACTATAAAGACAAGGACGCCCATAACTTTCAAAAAATACGGATAAAATTTATTGGACGTTAGTGAGCTCATTGACCCAATTAGTAGAAGAGCCGGAACAGTACCGAGTGCAAATACCACCATTGTTATCGCGCTTTGGATCGGTGACCCCTGGCCTAGCGCGTACACTTGGACAGCTTGAGTGAATCCACACGGAAGTAAATAAGTTATTGCCCCTAAGAAAAATGGCGCCTTATTCGGATACGTTTTTATTTTATCTTCAAGTCTCAAGAATATTGATTTATTTAAGCTACTTGGGATTATTTTTCCGATCGAAATAATCTTTGCCATATCCAATCCGAGAAGTATCATAAATACTGCAGCCAAAAAAGTTAAAAATGGTCCAAAACCAGAGTTAGTGATTAAAGCCTGGCCAATAAATCCTGCAATCAGTCCAAAAAAACCGTAAGAAATAATTCTCCCAGTATTAAAGAATAAAGCCGTCCCCATGTCATTTCGAGTCTGACGTAAGTCGGACGAGAAATCTAGCCGAGCGTTACGCTCCCTTCGGTCGCTAGATCCCTCACTCCGTTTGAGATGACGCCGAGGAATAATCGATAAATACAGTGCTCCCGATGTCGCCATACAGGTTGAGGTCGATGCCACTAAACCGATCGCAAAAATGGTCAGATAGTTTAGATTTCCTGTGAAGTCAAAACTTGGAAGTAAATTAGTTTCCTTAGCAATAAGATATATAAGCAAAAATATTACTCCGATTGCTCCAGCTTCAAAGAGTCTTTTTTGAAGTGACTCATGATTTTCAATTAACAATTTACCATCAACGATTTTGTACCCAAATTTTTCAATTTTGTTATTCAAAGAATTTCTATTTAATTGACCTGTATAGAATATCTCGACAGATTGATCCTTGAAGTTAGGCTTCACTTCAACCACATTCCCCTCTTCCCGAAATTTATCGTTGATAAGGACATCACAAGATGGACAGTGCATCCCGGAGACATAGAGAGTGGTTTTTTTTAGTTTAGCCATAGATCTTTAAATGTTAAATCTTAAACTGTTAAAAGTTAAATAAACTGTTAAATATCAAATATTAAACATATAAATACGTTTAATATTTAACTTTTAATATTTCTTTAACCTTTAATATTTAATCTTTAATATTTATTTTTTCTTTCCGCCGCCGCATCCGTCGCACATATTAGAAAATGTTGTTGAACTTATAACTTCTTTTGCTAAGTAACTAAGTAACCCATCACTCATAACTAATTAATCTTAGCTTTTTTAAGAAAAAGTGAATTTGTAACGACTGATATGCTCGACATTGCCATTGCTCCTGATGCTAGAATCGGACTAATTAACCCGATCATGGCAACAGGGATTAAGACAACATTATACGCGAAAGCCCAAAATAAGTTAAGTTTAATTGTTTTCATCGTTTGCTTGGATAATTTAATAGCCGATACTACTGATAATAGACTTTTATTAACAAGTGTGATCCCAGCCGCTTCAATCGCGACGTCTGTTCCTGACCCCATTGCTATACCTACGTTGGCAGCTGCCAGCGCCGGTGCATCATTTATCCCATCCCCGACGAAAGCTACTACGTGGTTTTTTGGTTGCTTGGTTAGTTGGTTAGTTGGTGTATTTTTTTCTAAGCTACCAAGTAACCCATAACCAAGCTGCAAATTTTTTACAGCACGTTCTTTATCTTGTGGCATCACTTCAGCCAAGACTATTTTTATTCCTAATTTTTTACTAATCGCTTTAGCAGTTGTTTCATTATCTCCAGTTATCATCACGGTCTCTATCCCCATTCTATTCAATGTTGTGATTGCTTCTTTTGCGCTTTCCTTAATTGTATCGGCAATCCCAATTATTCCAACTAACTTCTTATTAATATATACATATACAACCGTCTTCCCTTCTTTATTTAGCTCCCCACCCCTGGGGTGTAGTTCGGGGCTAAGAGACCTTCCAACATAGATTTGTTTTCCTTTGATTTTTCCCTCAACTCCACGTCCAGTTATAGATTTGAATCCTGAAACTCCGCTTAAAGTCAGCTTTTTTTCCTTTGCTTTTTTAACAATCGCCTCACCAAGCGGATGCTCAGAATATTTTTCGACAGACGCGGCAACTTGCAATAATTCATTGTTAGTTAGTTGCTTGGTTACTTGGTTGCTTGGTTTGCTTTTTTCTAAGCTACCAAGTAACCCATAACCCATAACAATTATGTCTGTAACCTCAGGCTGACCCTTGGTTAAGGTACCCGTTTTATCAAATATAATCGTATTGACTTTATGAGCTGTCTCCAAGCTCTCAGCATCTTTGATTAAAATACCATGTTGGGCCCCAATTCCAGTGCCAACCATAATTGCAGTCGGAGTCGCAAGTCCCATCGCGCAAGGACAGGCAATAATCAAAACTGCAATAGCATTAAGCATTGCAAATATTATGACATTAGAAGGGCCAAATACGTACCAACCAACAAAGGTGGCAATTGCCAACATGATAACAATGGGAACAAAATAGGAAGAAATAATATCAGCCAGTCGTTGAATTGGGGCTTTGCTTCCCTGCGCTTCTTCAACTAATTTTATTATTTGGGAAAGCATCGTATCTTTTCCGACCTTGGTTGCTTTATATACAAAACTTCCAGATTTATTCATCGTTGCACCAATCACCGTATCCCCTATATGTTTAGTAGTCGGCATACTTTCACCAGTCACCATCGACTCATCAATTGCTGATTCCCCCTCAACTATAATTCCATCTACTGGAATTTTCTCTCCTGGCCTGACACGGATCAGATCTCCGACTTTAATTTGGTCAATTGGCAATTTAATTTCTTTCATATTTATTAGAAAATTGAAACTAGGTTTGGAAACGTGTTAGGAATATGAAAGTTTGAAGATAGTTTTTTCTATTTTCTATTTCCAATTTCCTAACTCGCCTCCATACCTAACATCCTCTTTTTAAAATCGCTTTCTTTCACCAGTACCGTTGCTTCCTTTGCCTGCAGACCTATTAATTTTTTGATCGCCTCACCTGTTCCTGCCTTAGCCTTAGCTTCAAAATACCGCCCCAACAAAATTAAACCGATAATAACCGTCGAAACATCAAAGTACGGCATGGCCTCAATTTTTAGATCCATAAAAAATTTAGGAAAAAATGTTACAAATATTGAATAAAGGTAAGCTACGGTTGTCCCGATCACAACGAGAGTATCCATATTGGCAATCCGGTGGTGGAGAGATGAAATAGCCGCCCGATATAAATCTTGCCCAGCCCAAAATTGGATAATAGTCGCCAAAACAAACTGAAAGTAGAAATTTTTAAAGAGTGCTGGAGCAAAATCCATAATTCCAGGAAAGCTTCCCCAGACAATTAATCCTCCAAGAAATAAACTTCCGTAAACTTTTATTTTTAAATCTTTAAGCTCTTTTGCTTTTTCCACTTTTATTTTTTCATCTAAGTTTCCAGTTTCGTCAATCATAGCCTGATACCCAACTGACTTTACTGCATCTATAATGAGATTGTTTTGTACTGGTTCTTTTGAAGTAAGCGTCGCCTTACCATTTGTTAGATTTACAACCGCCTCAGTTACGCCGGGTATTGCCTTTAATGCTTTTTCATTTGTATATACGCATGACGCACAATGCATTCCCCTAATCGCAAAAGTTTGTTTATTCATATTATTTAACAATTAATTTCCCATGAAACATCCCCATTCCGCAGGAAAAATCAAATTCTCCTTTTTTGGCCGGATTGATTTCAATTTCGGTCTTTTCGTTTAATGCTAAGAATTTCCTGACTTTAAAATCGGCTAAAATTACTTCCTCAAGGCAAGGACTTCTGTCTTTTCTTTCAAAAACCAGTTTGGTAGTTTTCCCAAAAGGAATCGAAATCCGTTCCGGTTTATACCCGCCGTCAACTAATATGTTAACCCTTCCCTCTGCCTGGACCGTATTAATTTTTTTCATAAAAAAGAACCAATAGGTGAATATAATTGATAGAGATCCAAATATTAAAACAATGATTTTGTCCATAATTATTTTCTCTTAAACACTTCAATTACTTCCTTAACTTTTTCATCGATATTTTTTCCGCTTTCAATTGAGTCGCGGACACAGGTCTTTAAATGATTCTCCAGGATTGCCTCATCAGCTTTTGAAAGCGCTGACTGGACGGCTTGAGATTGTTGAATCACATTTAGGCAATATTCCCCTTTTTCAACCATATCGATGACTTTCTCTAGGTGCCCTTTAGCAATCTTCAGCCTATGTAAAACTTTTTTTTCATGATCACCCATATTGAGTTTTTTAAGTTATAAAGTTCATCAAGTTTATCAAGAATGGAATTCATTTCTCTTTATAACTTTATGAACTTGAAACTTGATAAACTATCTACCCCCTCTCCTCCCATCCTCCCCCCCTTATATAATTGTCCTATAATATAGCTTGTATGACCAGCCGAGAAAATTTAACGCCAAGGAGAAGCGTCATTAAAGGAGCTGGAGTTGTAGTTACATCTGCTGTTGCTGCTGCTCTCATCGGTTGTGATTCAGATAAACCAAAAACTGAAAATCTTCATCAATTTAGGTTACACAGTCTTACCAATCAAGTTTTCTACAACGGTGTTTTGCTTGAACAGGATGAAATAAATAACCATTTACCTCCGGATGTACTAAGCACCTTAACGGGCTATGAAGGTTTAAAAATAGGAAATGAAGCCGTTATTAATATTAGCGATTTACCTGATCCGAATCAGTCCGGACATAATATTAGCATGAAATTTCCTTACTTGCTTACAACCGGTGATAGTCTATTCGTTAAATTTCATGACGGTAGACAATTTTTTACTGAAGACACAAAAAAATACGCAGAACGGTCAACTACTTCAGAATATCATGAAATTTTCTTTGATCAAAAAAAGGCGGAAATTTATCAAGTAGATGAAAGGCACAATCCAATTAATACCCACCACGCTACAAAAGAATTTACTAAACTAATTAAATATCAACCTGATGACTCTCAACTTTTAACTGATAAAGCGTATGATGCAACTATGCTGGATATCGAAGCCTCTTACAATAGAATCAACCAATTTTGTTATGGCAAAAACGGTAGTCATTATGAAGTATTTAAAAAAAAGCACGCAGGAGTTAATCCACTTAATAATGAAGATATTTGGGAAGATGTGCCGGTATTTTTACCTGCTAGTCGTTGGTATCATCGCTCAAGAAGATTGCTGAAGTTATTGTTTAGTAAAGATAAGCAAATGGACCAAGATTCTATGAACCAAGTCGCAATGAAATTTCTTAGAATTGATTCCGAAGACATGCAAAATCAATCTCCAGAGAATCAAATACTAGAAAACATAAAAAATAATTTGGATGAAGTAGAGTTTGCTAAATTTTCGAATGCTCAATTTTTAGATTATTTTCATAAAACACTGCCCCCTGAAGATTTGAAGTATGCTCTGTCCACAATTAAATTTTTGATTGATAATCATGGCCAGCAATTTAATAACCTAACAGCCACTCAACTGGCAGAACTAATTGAATTTTTAGCTTACAGAAAGTACTTTGAGCCGGATTTCAACCTGACTGAAGATATATATAATCCTATACTCGCCGGAATTCTTCTCCCTGAAGAGTACGTTGACGCCGGGGGTTTATTTTTAGATCCTAAACGGGCAGGATGGATTATGCGCTATGACTCGCAAGAGGTAATTGAACAATCTCCAGACGCAACTAAAAAAGCGGTCTCTAATATCTTTGATCGTTCATCTATACTATCTGAGGATCTTTATCCTGTTGAGGATCATACGCCACTTTATATAGGTATTACTGAGGAGACGGTAGATCATAACACTGGAGTCATGAGAAGAATATATAGTATTCTTAAATATAATTTCGCTAAACACGAGGCAAAGCCAATTTTGGAATTAGGAGCAAACGATCCGCTTTTCAGTCTTTACTTTCCTAAAAACGCTCAAAATTTGGCTGAGATGTTTGATACCGAGAGAGTCGATATTGGAGACGTAAAAGCACTAAATGAATTAAATATTAGTACATGGAGTAAGGATGAAGAAAATAACATTACTAGAAAAGTAAAAAATGCCTGTATTTTAAAAGGTCGTAGTTATTGGCGAAGCGCAAATGATATAATAAACAAACAGAAACCATTTTCGGGTTTACCTCTCCATAGATTCACTGATGCCGATGGAAAACTAAATACTTATATATTTTTTCCGGCTGATGGTACTTTTAACAAGATTTTTGGAAATCACCAACAAATACAACAAGATAATATAGAGTGGATATCAGATATCACCTATCTAATGAGTCAATTAAGAAAATCTGGGAAAAATCTCTTTGATAAGTTTTCTTTGAGTGAAATGCACTTGCTCACCGAAAAAATACTTCATAGTCCAATAACTGTTATGACTAATGGCGCTCTTATGACTTCAAACTTGTCTGGGCACAATGGTTTGAATCAAACTGATTTATCAGATTGGAATTCATTTTTACATGAACTTTATCCTAATTTCCAGAGTTTAGCAATCGTTACGGCAGATACTCAAGTAATAACAGCTACTAGAATGTCTGATATTCTACACCCAGATACGAAACAAGTCGAAAATCTTCAAAAGTATGAACATACTCTTAATACTGGTAGTTATGTCACAGTTTCGTATATTGCTTATAATGGCGATGCACCTTATGCGGTAATTGCAGGTAATAATGAACCTAACGGGGTCTATATGGTACCTTTGAATAATCTTTTACTTGATAGGGCTGATACCATCGGGCAAAAAGCAGCCTTACTGGCAACTGTTTTGACAGCAATATATACCGCTGGTCATGTATTATACACAAATCCGGCTGCTATGGAAGTCGCTGGAAATGTATCTAAGGCTGTTTTATTTGCATTCGGATCTGGACTTAAGGCATTAGGACTATAAGTTATAAAATTCTATGATACTAATTTATATTTTTACTTACAAAGGTCGTTAAGAATCGTTAAATAAGCGCTTACCCAATCATAAGCATTGGGTTTATAAGCATAGTTATTATTCACACATGTTGTATCATTAGGATCAGCACAAGCAATTCTTTTTAAAGTAGTTTCTTCTATCTGCGCTGGCGATTGATCCCTTTTGCCATAGCCTAATACTTTAAATTCAATGCCATTTACTCTCCCTATATTAGCTTGATCTACTGCCGCTTGGTAACAGATCGAGCTATGTGGATTATCTCCATTCCATACTTTATTTGACATTCCATCAGAAAGTAGGATCACTGCCCTACGGTCAGCTGTACTTGCTAATAATTGTTCATTAGCTAAATAAAGCCCACATTGAATACAGGTACCAGGCAAGATATAATTGACACTACTTATTGCCGGTAACACAACTCCGTTAAGATCGCTGCTTAAAGGAGTGTGTAAAATCGAGTTATAATCATTGGGGTCAGGAACATTAGTTGGATACAGCAAGGTACCTAATCTTAATACAGAATCTTCGGGAAGATCCTTATTTCCTCTTCGGCCAAATGAATCAACGCTTACTCTCACGGTAGACTGAGAAGTAGGCGAAGTGTTATCTCTTAAGCTTTCGACAAAGATTCTCATCGCTTCTTTTGCCCAAGCAAGTTTTGTCCGGCCATCAGTCTCAGAAGAATTCATCGTCGATGAACGGTCAACAACGAGGGCGATATCAAGATTTTTACAGTTTAAAACCGGCGTCGGGGTTGGAATTGAAGTTAAAACAAGAGTTGGTGTTGGCATTTCTGTTGGAGTAATTATCGTAGTCGGGGTTAAAATTGGAGTGGCTTCACTGACTATAAATCGAACGTCACAACTTGCGGGAGGAGAGGATGGTACAGGTTCTGCCGCTTTAGACCTTTGGACGGATAGATTTTGCTGGCTTTCCATTATTGAAGGAATTATCAAAACCCCTGCACCAAGAAAAAGTAGCCCAATCAAACCCGCCAATTTTAAAGTTTGACCGTTAAAATATTTTTTTATTAATTGCATATCTTTATAAAGGTGTAACTCTAGCAACTCTAACTCTATAAGATCCGTAAGAATCAATGATTCTTTTATACCTAGCTTTCCATTGACTACCAACAAGGACGGCGGGAACGACAGGTTTTTCAACAACAATACTGTCTTTAATAAATTGAAAAGTCATACTTTTTACGGCTTTTCCAGTATTGTTTACTGAAGCGGTAAAAGTGACTTCGTCTCCTAATTTAATAGAGTCTAAATTGTTAGTAATATTCACAGAACCAATAAACTCTTTCATCTGCTGACATATAAGCGGTGGTTCGGGTGATGGAGCTTGAGTTAAAGTAGGTATCCTGGTTGGTCTTACTGTAGGAGTCGGAGAGCGAATTGGTCTTACTGTAGGAGTTTTTGTAGGAGTCCGCACACATGCGGTTGGCCCGATCCGTGAAATAAACTGCTTGCTACCGTGGGATCCAAAATCAATCTGTTCACTCCCACATGCTTCAGGTCCCCCATCAAAACAAAACTGTTGAGTACCCGCGCTAAAAAATCCTAAGTAAGATTTGCTAACTATGCCTGTTTGAAAGCCGTTAGGGCAACCTGCGCCACTAATTGGAAGATAACTACAGGTATAATGATTAGCAGTTCCTTGTTTTTCGACTTTACAATTATAGCAATTGTTATTATTACTAATTTTGGTACATCCAGATCCTCCAATTATCCCAGTCCCACCACCACTGGTAATACAGATTTTAGCCGACTCGCCACATGACTGGGTATTGTAATTCCAGCGGCATCGGAATTCGTTGTTATTTGTGCCCTTAGGAGGAGAGCATGATTCATTACAGATACGGGGACTTGTTATACCACTACAAACACTAGCTTGGACAACTGATACCCCTGAGATAATGTGAAATGACAACAGGACTGCAATTAAAGAAAAAACAATGCGTGAAATTTTATCCCAAAAATGCATATAAATAGAAGGATATAAAAAATTTATATCGATATCAATCCAATTTCCCATTAAACTCTGTAATTATATAATTTTAAATGCTACAATGTTTTTAATGACCAGTAGTTTTTGTGTTGATAAGAAATTTTTTCTTTTAATTTTTGTTATTTTATTGATAGGATTTTTTTCTGTTATTTATAAAATTAATTCAAAAAATCTTACATACAAAACCAAGGCCTCAACACCCCAAATTTTTGGTGGTCAGCCGGCTGACCCAGGCGAGTGGCCTTTTGTTGTAGTTTTGTACGACAAAACACTTTTTGGAAAAGGGATTATAGGGACTTTAAAAAATACTCAATTCTGCACCGGATTTCTAATAAGCAATAGCTGGGTTATAACAGCCGCTCACTGTCTTTATAAAAAGGAGGGGGATTTTTCTAAACTATTTGTTTACAACAAATTTGATAAAAAATCAAATGACTTCATTGGAGTCGCTGTCGGTTTTGACAATATTAATACGACAAAAGTGGGCCAAAAACAAGCGCTTAGGGATATAGAAGGATATGTTATTTATGAAGGATTTAATTATAAATATCGATATAAAAATACCTTAGATTTTTCTGAATATAAAGACATGAGAGTATTTCATAATGACGACATCGCCTTAATACGAATTAAGCCTTTGGATGACTCTGTGAATTTTAAAACTATTTCGATTACCAATGATAAAAATTTAATCGTTCCAACAACTTACGTAGAGATTTTGGGTTGGGGCTATACAGAGAAAGCCAAACCTGACGTTTTGTATGAGGGAATCAATAAAATTGATTCAAATAGAAGGTCTAATAATAATATTATTGTTAACGAAATAACTATTATTGATAGCGCTGCCAGACCAAATCAAGGAGATAGCGGCGGACCAATGCTGACGTATAACAATAATGAGTGGTTCGCCATAGGCATTGCTTCTAGTGAAAATAGTGGTTTACCACAATCGTACTATACAAATCTTATTGAACATTACCCATGGATTAATTTAGTGACAAAGATAGAAGAGGGTCAGGGCTCATTCATCGGGAAATCTCCAGAATGGTGATTCCACCTAACCTGTGGAAGAGGCAATAGTTATTTTTCGACTCCATAGAATTTTAATCGGCTTGCCCGCCAATAATCGCTCCGTGAGCCGTATACGAATAGTACCCGAAAAGGCGAACGGTAAGATATGGCGAGTAAAATTATCATTTCTCTACCCCATAAAATTTTACGCGGTCGCCACGGAACATCAGGTCCATCTCACCGGTTGGGCCGTTTCTGTGTTTGGCAATGTAAAGTTTCACTAATTTTTTGCTCTGGTCAAGCAAGTCTTCCGACTCTTCTTCAAGGTATAAGAACATGACAACGTCGGCATCCTGCTCGATCGCTCCTGATTCTCTAAGGTCGGCTAGTTGGGGCTTCTTGCTCCCCCGCTGCTCGACGGCTCGTGACAGCTGAGAAATGGCTACGACCGGAATTTTAAGTTCACGGGCCAGATTTTTTAACCCTTGGGAAATCGCTGATACTTCATTAACCCGTGATTCATAAAATCGGCCGGCATTTGCAAGTTGAAGATAATCAACAACAAGTAATTTAATATCTTTTTCCATTTTGAGCTTTCGGGCTTTAGTCCTCATTTCAAGAATTGAAGAACCTGGCGTATCGTCAATAAATATAGGCGCTTCGGATAGCTCGCCCATTGCCTCAGTTAGTTTTTTATAGTCATCATCCGAGAGCTTTCCTGTTTTTAATCTCCAAGCATCGATATCGGCTTGACCAACTAATAGACGGTCGACTAGTTCTTCCTTGCTCATCTCAAGCGAAAAAAATCCGACGGCTACTTTAGATTTTACGGCTGCATTTAAGGCAATATTCAATGCTAAAGTTGTCTTCCCTATTCCTGGTCTGGCCGCTAAAATAAGAAGATTTGAATCCTGCATTCCTGCTAGTTTATTATCTAAATCAACATATCCTGTGGCGACGCCTCGAAGGGCGGATCCTTTTTTCATAAACTCTTCAAGCCTCTCGAAGCTTTCGGCAAGAGCTTCTTTTAATTGGATAAAATCACGGTGGAGATGCTGCTGGGACAATGCAAATATCTCAACTTCCGCTTCATCAAGTAATTTTTTTACGTCGGCTTTTTGGTCAAAAGACTTCTCAACCATCCGCGAAGAGATATCAATCAAT
>Ga0075796_143_pt1 | contig 21735 bp, 23 predicted proteins | sample RifGroC2_FD_67892 | JGI IMG/M metagenome (GOLD analysis project Ga0075796, IMG submission 67892) | Microgenomates (Roizmanbacteria) bacterium GW2011_GWC2_35_12
TCTTAAAGAAGAGCATCAAGAGGCATATGGCCGAAGCCTTGCTCTTGTATATTTCCGCGGCAATCTTAAAACGAGGCTATCGCTGCAGGCTTCATCAAGTCCGCCGGCTGTCCTTAATAATCACTATTTATCAGTGTAATGTTACACTGATAAAGATAGGCATATTCCTATATTTATGTTTTCAATACGCTCCGCAACTTCGCTCTTGTAGCATATCCCACTTCGCTCTTCGAGCTTCGAGGGACAAGTAGTCCATAGACAAATTATTTATGTTCTTTAAGATTGATTAATCTATCCTTAGTGGTTTAATTCCCCGACGCTTGCGTCGGAACATGTTTGTCATCCCCTTGAGCCGAAGGCTTCCCTTTGGGAAAGAAGGGGATCCAGTCTATCATTACATTTTTAAAAACAAATAAGGTGATTTTAGTCTGGATTCCCGCCGGAGCCTGCCCTCGAATGGGAGCGGGAATGACACAATACAGATACCTCGTGGGCTTGCCCCGAGGAGTATGTCATTTAATAATTTTTTAACGATTGAGTTATAATTGCACTTGACTTTAATAATAAACCGTTTATAATTAAAGTGTAGTTTAATAATTATCTAATTAAATGAGCAATCTAATCAAAAGAAGTATATCAAAAGATATCAAGGCTCACCTTTTATCAAAAGAAATAACAATGATTGTTGGCGCCCGTCAGGTTGGAAAAACGACTCTCATGAATAGTTTATATAATCAAATATTACAGTCAGGGCAAAAGGCTTTATTTTTGAACTTAGATATTGAATCGGATTCGCGTTTTTTTTCCAGTCAAGAAATGCTGTTGGATCATTTACGACTAGAATTTGGTAATACGAAAGGCTATGTTTTTATTGACGAAATTCAACGTAAAACAGATGCGGGAGTATTTTTGAAGGGGATTTATGATTCAAATATTCCCTATAAATTTATTGTCTCTGGTTCTGGAAGCTTGGAGCTTAAAGAAAAAATTCATGAATCTCTCGCTGGACGAAAAAGATTATTTGAAATGAATCCTGTAACATTTAACGAATTTGCCGACTTTAAGACTAATTATAAATATGAAAATCGGCTTGGCGATTTTTTTCATATCAATCAAGATGCATCTTTCCGACTCCTTAAAGAGTATCTTAATTTTGGAGGATATCCTCGAGTAATTTTATCTTTAGAACAGGAAGAAAAAACAAAAATAATTAATGAAATTTTTAGAAGTTATACTGAGAAAGATATGGTATATCTTTTAAAGATTGATCGAGTAGAATCATTTGAAGTTCTACTGAAATTATTGGCTGCTCAAACCGGACAAATAATATCGTATGCCAATCTTTGCAGGGATTCTCATCTTAGCTTCCCAACAATAAAAAAATATCTTTGGTATGCAGAAAAGACTTTTGCAATTCATCTCATTACACCATATTTTAAAAATAATTATAAAGAAATTGTGAAATCTCCTATTGCCTATTTCAATGATCTTGGATTACGCAACGCTTTGCTTGGCTCTTTTGGAAATCTTCAAGAGAGGGATTACGGTTTTGTTTTTCAAAATTATGTTTTAAATACTTTACTGGATCATAAAAGATGGAGTAATGCCCGCATAAAATTTTGGAGAACAACTTCCGGTCAGGAAGTTGATTTTATTATTGACGAAGGTAGAAAAATAACACCTGTTGAAGTGAAATATTCTATCCTTAAATCGCCTAAAATTGAAAAGTCGTTTGAAATATTCATAAAAAGATATGAGCCCGAAGAGGCAACTGTTTTAAATCTGTCGTTGGATAAGCAAGAAAAATTTGGCAAAACAAAAGTAAATTTTATTCCGTTTTGGAAACTATAATATAGTCTGCAATTATTTAAGTAGGATCTTTTTTAGATAATCTTCAACAGCTTGTTTAAGATATAATTTAATTTCTTCGTCCCTATATTTTTTCCCAATATATTCTATCGGGACCGTTTTCACGTCGTCAAAATATCTCAATTGTTCCAAAAATTGGGTTGAGACAAATTCCCCCCCAAATTTTTTGTTCGCCATATTAATAATTTTGTCTAAATCAAAATGTCCGTTTTTCAATAAATAAAACACGTCAATATAATCACGCCAAACGGCGTGTCTCCCTATTGTCTGCGCTTTGTCAGTTGCAATATCTTCAATTGAGGCTAGAGGTAGAGAAACGGAGAGAATAGTTGGATTAAGAGGTTTGAAATAGTACCACAAAAAAGTAACCTTGACACTGTTTTGAGTTATAAAACTAATCTGATCCGTCGAATTAACATAAAAGGTAACGTTTCCGAATATTTCTTTAACTTTAAGGTGCAGTTTATTATCTATTTCCCGATTAATAAAAACATCAAAGTCTTCCGAAATTCGATGGTTAAGTTGAAATGCCAGCGCGGTTCCTCCGGCCAGATATCCCTCATTTTCAAAAGCTTTCAACTTGTTGAAAATAGAACGTCTTTCGTTATCCAATATTTCTAGATATATTTTTGACATAATACTTTTCGTTAGGATGCCATTGTTTTAACCCCAATACGGCGTCTTTAACAAAATAAAAGCGGGGACGCTCATAATCCTTAAACGATACCATAAAAACTTCATTAATTATTTTTCTTGGATAATTGTCCAAAAGCCATAATATATCAGCAAGGCGTCCGTATGATAAAATCTGATGAATAATATAATATTTATCCTTTTCTAGATCAAGATTATCTGTATTTGCTGACCATAAAACCGATTGAAGCTGTTTAGGCAGTTTCATGCTAATATTATATCATTTTTACCAAGCGCTTATTTTAAAAGATGATAAGTTCTAAAAACATTCTGCCTCTTCCACTGGACCTTTGGAATTTTGATTTGCATTTTTTAAAGTACTATACTCATTTTGTGAGAAGTGCAGGGGTTTTAATACTGTCTCTAATGCTTTTTATTTCTACTTTTTTTAATTTTTATTTGTACAGAAATCATCTTGAGCAGAATCGAGTCGTTGAGGTTGTTGATGGACTGGTCCAGTGGAACCTTGTTATTACCTCTATTGTTTATTTCTTAGACTATTTCTGAAGGCAATCGGCCCTTGAATAGCACCTAAAAAACCAAGGCCATTTAAAGCTGTCAAAATCGCCGGACCTATTAATCCTTTTTGGGTAATGTATGCCCATTCTAGAGGAAGAATTTCTTGCATAGTCATACCTGATCCGAATGCCTCTTTAATTGGGTTAACAAATACCGGTATATTAACAGCAGCTAGCACTGTTAAACCTAAGGCTGACATGAATTGATACCTGCCAGTATCAAGAAAAGAAGTTTTAATATTATCAACATTCTCAAAAAATTCTGGATTCACCTGTCTTGCAGCATTTTCCAAAACATTACCATTCAATTTTTTTAGCTTTTTCCACTCATCGGCAATCTTTATGCCTTTTTCTTTTTGAGCCATATGCCCTATAGTATATAATAGATCCTTCAAATTTTCAAGTCGCAAATAAGATTCAGCCTCTTCTACGGATAAAGTGGAATTTCTGTCCTCAATAATCACTATTTATCAGTGTAATGTTACGCTGATAAAGACAGGCATATTCCTATATTTATATTTTCAATACGCTCTGCAACTTCGCTCTTGTAGCATATAGTCCATAGACAAAATATTTATGCTACTTTATGATTGATTAATTAACAATTTTTTGATTAAATAACTCTATCATGATTACTCAAAATGACATAAAAAAACTTAAAACCATATTTCCAACTAAAGAAGATCTTAAAAATGAGCTTAGTGCTTATGCCACAAAGGATTATCTGAAGAATGAGCTTAAGGGCTTTGCAACAAAAGCTGACCTGCAAAAATCAACCGGTCAACTAGTTGATTTAATAAATGGGGGATTTAGTCGCTTCGATAAAATGATGAGCAAACTAGTTGATCACGACGCAATAATTGAAGATCACGAAAAAAGGATTGATGTTTTAGAACAAAAAATAGTTCTTACATAGTTTCAATTTTTTTTCTTCTGAGTGTTGGACTGGGCTTGAATACTAAATACTAGATACTAAATACTAGATACTTTATATAATTAGAGTATGAAGATCGGCATTGATATTTCACAGCTAAACTACGAGGGGACAGGTGTCGGCAACTTTACCTATAATCTTGTCAGAAATCTATTACTAGCCGATAAAAATAACGAATATCGGCTTTTTTATGCTAGTCTCCATAAATTAAATTCTCCGGTTCTTAATGATTTTGAAAAACTCGGAGCTAAAGTATATCGTTACCCGATTCCCCATAAAGCTTTACATTTCCTCTGGGGAGACAAAAATTTGGTACCGATTGACTTATTAATCGGTAAAGTTGATGTTATGATTTTTTCTGATTATCTTCGTCCTCCGACACTATACAAAACAAAGGGGATAACAATTATTCACGATTTAATTTGGAAACTATTTCCAGAAAAGCAAGATCAAAAAACTATTAAATATCATGAAATTAAAATTAAAAAGACTATCGAAAATGGAGATGTTGTAATAACTGATTCTGAATGTACAAAAAAAGACTTAATAAAATTATATCCCCAAATAGATGAAAAAAGGATCCAAATAATTTATCCTGGAATAGGAGATCAGTTTAAAAAGATAAATGATGAAAATAAAATCGTATCTGTTTTAAAAAAATATAATGTTTTTGGTTCTAACCACCAATCACTAATCACTAATCACTATCTGTTGTACGTTGGTGCAGTTGAGCCCCGCAAAAATCTCGACATTGCCATTGAAACTTTTCATCAATTGATCAAACCTCCGAGGTTCTCGGATGGCGAATCTTTTCCAAAACCTCGGAGGATTGATGATTTTAAGTTTCTAATTATTGGCAAGGCGGGGTGGGAAAAAGACAAAATATATGAATTGGTTAAGAATCTTCATTTAGAAGATAAGGTTAAATTTATAGGTTTCGTCCCAGACTCAGATTTACCATATTTATATTCTGGAGCTAAAGCCCTGGTTTATCTTTCATCATATGAGGGATTTGGATTACCACCTATTGAAGCGGCCTCCTGTGGCACGCCGGTGCTTCTCTATAATAATTCCTCACTAAGCGAGCTTTTCAAAAACGGCTATCCATATGCTAAAAAAGGGGGGGAATTAAGTGCTTTGAAATTTTTGCTTGAAAATAAGATTGATACTAAAAAATACCTAAATCAATTTTCTTGGAAAGAATATGTCGCTAGATTAATAAGTATATTGGGGAATTAACAAATGGTTAGCTACATAAAAAAAGCAGTATTAGCATTCTTGATTTTATTTTCTATTTTTATAATTAGCCTCTTATTAGCTAGTCTTATACCTTCTCGTCTTTTGAAAAATAATATCACTCTATCACTAGTTACTTTAAATAAAGAGGGCACATATCCGTCTATTGGTCCAATCTGGAGATCAATTGTACTTGATAACTACACGGATCCTCTAATTTTAAATACCGCGTATTCCGTAAATCCAGTCGAGCCTTTAGAATCCTCTCTTTTAAATTATCGATATATGGAGTCACCAGAGCAATTTAATCAGATAATTAATTTAGAAAAAACCGTTCAATCTAAAGCTCCGACTAAAGTAGCATATGAAAGATACTGGCATGGTTATTTAGCCTACCTAAGACCATTATTAGTGTTATTTTCATATTCGCAAATTCGTTTTATTATTAACCTCTTCTTATTTGGGGGATTATTTATATTGCTATACAAAATAAGGAAAGAGGCCGGATTACTAAAAGCGGTAATTTTTTTATTCGCTATGTTTGCAGTTGATTACTTCCACTTAGGTAGGTCTATTCAATTTTCAAATGTTTTTTTGGTAGGAATTTTCTCATCAATTTATCTTTTGAGCATCCATAAAAAAAATGTTAACAATTACACGTTATTTTTCATCGTTGGAGCCTTAACAAGTTATTTTGACCTGCTTACTGCACCCTTAGTTTCATTAGGTATCTTGCTAATTGTTGAATTATTTCTAGAAAATAGAGGCTGGTTAAAAATAATAAAAAATTCTTTCTCTTGGAGCTTTGGGTACTTATCGCTTTGGGCAAGTAAATGGGTAGTCGTTACGGTTTTATATGCTCCGGGATCTATTTTTACTTCTTTAGCTCAGGTTGTAAATCGGACCGTGACTTAACTTTTCATACTTGAAAACTCTGCGGCTAAATATTTTCCAATTAATTGGATATCATAAATCAAATAAAGTTTTTTTCTTGGCTGTTTTTTTAGCATTGCTTATCTTAAGCATTAAGTATTTTAAATTTAGTAAAGTAAATTTTAAAAGAATAACGTCTTGGTTAATAATTAGCATTATTCCTTACTTGTGGTATTTGATTGCCGCTAATCACTCTTACCTTCACGTTTGGTATACATACCGTAATCAATTTATGTCAGTAGTTGCCGGATTTATGATTGTTTATGAGCTAACTAATGTGAGATTGAAAAAATCTGCATCTAATCGCAGTAATAAGCGACTTAATAAAATCCGTTAGTCGGATTTTTTTTCCATGGCTTACCGTCCTTGGATAATAACGTATAGGAACTTCATGGATTTTCGATTTTTTTGAAAATAGTGCGGTCATTTCTATCTCATATTCAAAGCCGTTGCTTTTGCAGTTAATAATTAATTCTTTATTGAACCGTTTTCTCCACGATTTATAACCAGTTGGTTGATCGGTAAGCTTTAAAGCAAAAAGCCAATTTACAATTCTAGTCAATAAAAGCCCGCCCCAAAGAAAAATCACATTAGCACTATAGTTGTGATAGATTTTAGCTCCAAGGATTCTTGATCCATATACTACTTCTACTTTCGGATCCTTATATTTTTCTAAAATTACCGTATAGTCTGCCGGATCGTATTCTAAATCCGCATCTTGAATTAGTAATATGCCGCCAGTCGATTCAGCAATTCCTTTTTTTATTGCAGCGCCTTTTCCTTGATTTGAATCAAGACTAAATATCTTCAGATTTATTTTTTCTGACTTTAATTGGTTTATCGATCTTAAGGTATTATCAGTTGATCCGTCATTTACTATAATTATTTCCTTTTCCCAGCTTCCTATATTTTTTTCTATAATATTTTGAAGACATCTCTGTATGTATACCTCTTCATTAAAGACAGGAATTATTATAGATAGAACATTTTTCATGTTATTTGAGTCTTTATTTTATTGAGTCCTATTTGAATTATTGTAGTAAAGAAATATATTGCAACGAAAAAAATAATCCAATTGTTAAATTTAATTTTCAACCAAACTAATGTAATGATAACAAGGTTGTGAATAAGAAAAAGCGAGTATGAGTTAACACTCAAAAAGTGAAGTAATTTTTCGAATCCTAGGAAATTAAATATGTTTTTCTTGGATAACCACAATAAAATTATTGTTGAAAAAAAACCGAAAGATTGGTGATATAATGTCGGTGGATACTTATTTCCATAATGGGTCAGGTTATGGCCAATTTTAATTTCAATAAATCTTAAAATGATGAAAACTAAGAATGAAATTCCGGCTAGTAAAAAAAGCCTCCTCCAATTATCTTCATTTTTAATAACAAATAAAGTAAAAAATATCATTAGTATCCATGGAAGCCACATAATTAAGCGGTAGTGAAATGGAGTAGAGAAGATAAAATATATTGATGAGAAAAGGCTTATTAAGAACAAGGATACCATTACAAGTTTATTATTTTTAAAAATAAACATGAGTGGCATTATAATAATCAAATAAATGAAAAGTAATGGCAACCAATTAAGATCAAGTCCTCCATACAAAAATATATTGGCCCAGACAGTATTCATACTTAGCTTCGATGGAATAAATAAATAAGCTAGCGGAAAATATACCAGTAAAAATTGATAGTAGGGGATGAGAAGTCTTCCAAATCTTTTCTCTAAATATGGAGCAACTGTTTTTCTATCAAAGGACTTTGTGTTTTTATAATAAAGATAAAACGAACAAAATAAAAATACCGGCACCGCCCATTGAAGATTATCCCAAATAGCTAGGGTTAAGCTATCTTTTAGAAAATAAGAGGTCGCATGAACTATGATCATCGCAAGCATGGCTAAACCACGGAGATTATCTATAGTAGAATCTCGTTTCATATCATGATTATACTTTATGGCCATATTCCCTTGTAGCATATAGTCCCTTGACAGATTAGTCCTTAAAGTCCATAAAGTCCTTAAAGTCCATAAAGTCCTTAAAGTCCATAAAGTCCATAAAGTAATATAAATATGAAAATAAATAATTTTGAAGAAATATATTCTTGGAAGAAAGCGAAAGAAATAACTTTATTAATTCATAAAATCATGATTAGCTGCTCTGACTATTCTTTTAAAGACCAAATCCAGAGGGCCTCAATCTCGATCATGAATAATATAGCCGAAGGATTTGAAAGACGAGGTGATAAAGAATTCAAGAACTTTTTGTTTATTGCTAAAGGATCAGCAGCTGAAGTTAGATCAATGACTTATATAGGAAGAGATTTTGAATACTTTAACCAAGATGAATATAAATTACTTAATGACTTAACTTTTGAAATATCTAAATTAATATCAGGATTAATAAAAACCTTGTAATCTTCTGACTTTATAGACTTTCGACTTTACAGACTTTAAGGACTTATTTAGCTTCATATCTCTTCAAGTCCGCCTCAACCATCATCTTCACAAGGTCTTTAAAAGAAGTCTTTGTTTTCCACCCTAATTGTTTTTCAGCTTTACTAGCTCGGGCTTTCAAGTTTGGTACTTCAGCCGGTCTTTTGAATCGGGCATCAATTACTACGTATTTTTCCCAATCGGGTATTCCTGCGGCCGAAAATGCCTCGACTACAAAATCTTTAACTGAGTGATTCTCGCCAGTTCCAACTACATAGTCATCAGGAGTCTTATGCTGTAACATCAAGTACATTGCCTCGACATAATCACCAGCAAATCCCCAGTCACGTCTGGCATCAAGATTACCTAAGTGCAGTTTATCGGCTAATCCATTTTTTATTTGAGCGACCCCATCGGTAATTTTTCGGGTTACGAATTGTATCCCGCGGATAGGGGATTCGTGATTAAATAATATCCCGTTACATGTGAATAGATCATATGATTCTCTGAAGTTTACAGTCATCCAGTATGCATAAACCTTTGAGATTCCATAAGGAGATCGAGGATGAAAGATTGTATTTTCGTCCTGGAATCCCTTGTCATGGCTGATCCCAAACATTTCACTTGTTGATGCTTGATAAAACTTGGTTGTTGGTGAAAAAAATTTTATTGCGTTTAATAAGTAAAGGACTCCAAGAGCATTTATCTCAGTTGTGAGTTTTGCTTGTTGCCAAGAGGCTCCGACAAAAGATTGAGCGGCTAGATTGTATACTTCATCAGGCATCGTCCTTTTTATTAAATGGAGAAGTGAGGATTCATCAGTCATATCTCCATCAACAAATTCGATTTTTTTAGTCACTCCCAAAAAATCCAAGTTGTCAAATGTCGGGTTGGAGTATCTTCTGATTAAGCCATATACTTTGTAGCCTTTTTCTAGTAATAATTTAGCTAAGTAGGGTCCATCCTGTCCTAAAATTCCTGTTATTAGTGCTGTTTTTGCCATATATTTTTTTACTTATAATCTATCTTATGAATTATACACTATAATGAAAATGTTAGTAAATTAATTTTTAATTAGAAATTTTAAATTTTTATTCAAATCTAAATAATTTAATATTGATTTCAAATTTCGAATTTTAAATTGAAAATTATGAGTAAATTAACAATCTTAGGTTCCGGTACTGCCGTCTCAAGTTTTTATAAACCCTTCGACTTTCGGCACCCGTCAGGGTATCTACTTGAACATAACAATAAAAAATACTTAATTGAATGTAGTGAAAGCACCCGGTATCGACTTGAAAAAATAAAGATTGATTACTACAAAGTTGAAAATATTTTGATTAGCCATTTCCACCCCGATCACTTCATGATTTTGTCTTTCATCCAATCAATAAGCGGAAGAGCCCGATGGGCTAACGAAAAAAAGATACTTAATATTTATGGACCAAAGGGGATAGAGGAGAGAGTTAGAATGTTTTGGGATGCGACTCACTATAAAGGCAACTATGATGAAATTTTGTCGAGCGTCCTTGATCTTCACTATGAAGAATTTGAAAAAGATAAAAAATTTCTACTAGATAAAGATTTGTCCATTATGCCTTTTTCTGTAAATCATCAATCCGGCAGAATGGATACTTATGCCATGAAGTTTGAAATAAGTCAGAAATTATTTACCTATTCAGGCGACTGTGGGCCATGTGAAGGGATAAACTCTGCATCAGACAACGCCGATATTTTAGTAATTGAGTGCGCAGCCGCGATAGGGCAAGATATGACTGAATTTGGTCATTTTAATGCAACTCAAGTCGGAATTCTCGCAGTTAAAAAAAATATCAAGAAACTTATTCTTTCCCATCTTACCGGTCAATATTCTGATAAGGAGCTTGAAGTTGAGGTTAGAAAATCAGGTTTCACCGGTGAATTATCGATTGCTAAAGACTTCGATGTTTTTTCATTGTAAATTTTTATAGGTGTCACGAAATGAAAAGTGTCTTCGAGATTAGTAATAAATCTTTGAAAAATAATTCGTGGTAAAATGATAGGATGCTCAATAGGATATTTGGATTCTTAAAGAAGCCTACAAGTCGAGATATTCTTATTAATACAATTGGTAATTACCTCAACGTTTTTTTTACTGCTTTTTTTGCGTTTTTGCTTGTCCGCATCCTTGAGCCCTCAGACTACGGAGTTTTAAGTGTTCTTCTTGGAATCGCCTATGTACTGGCTAATATCCTTGACTTTGGTACAACTGCAAGCATTTATTCATATCTTCCGGCAATGATCGAAAAGAAGCATAAAAACCTTTATGTGTTTTTAAAAACAATTTTTTCTTACCAGACAGGGTTTTCAGCAATTGTCATTGCAATTCTTTTCATATTTTTCCCATACCTTGATAAAGTGTTTTTTAAGACTGGGGCCCCACCCTCTGAGCTATATATCACTACCTTTTCTGTTCTTTTTTTGATTTGGCAAAACTATGCGATAAATGCCCTTAACGCCGCTAAGAAATTTTTACAAGCCAATGTCTACCTCAATGTTTCAAATATTGCAAAAACCATTATCATTCTAGGCCTTATTCCATTGAAACTCATTACTGTTGGTTCAATCATTTTTGTCTTTGGAATACTCGGGCCTTTATTATTTTTTCTATTTTTATTCTTTGAAAAAAAATATGTCTTCGTCCAAATTGCCAAAGCTAAAGTTAATAAAAAAGAATTTCGATTTGGATATACTTTAACTTTTTTTATTGCTTCACAGTTTTTTAATCTAGCCCTAAGAATGGATTTGTTCTTACTTTCATTCTTTTTGAGTAAGTCTCCCGAAGTAGGGTACTATGGCTTATCTCAAAAAATAATTTTGACCGTTATGGCAAGTATTACCTCTATCACTCAAGTGCTTTCTCCCAGATTTTCAGATATTAAAACAAAAGAACAGGTAATCAAAGAGTTTAAGCATGGTGCGGTTTACTTACTAGTTCCTACAGCGCTCTTTATTGCTCTTTTCTTCACTCCGAACATTGTTTTTGAAATATTTTTTACTAAAGAATTTATAAAGACTGCCTTAATTACAAAAAATTTAAGCTTGGCATTTCTTCTTTATTCCCATCTTAATCTTCCTCTTCTCTTCTTGCTTTATACCGTCAAAAAACCAAAATATATTCTTTATTCAAATATCGCTGTGTTCCTTATAATCACTTTGGGATGTTACTATTCGATACCCTTGATCGGTGTATCTGGCCCTCCATATGCCCTTTTTGCCGCCATATTTATAGCCGGCTTAATACAGATTGGTTATACAGTAAAAGAATATAATAAATTACCCGATGCTTGAATATGTTAATTAAAGTTAAGGTATTTCCTGAATCCAAAAAACCGGAAATTATCAAAAAGGCAGATGACAGTTTTTATGTATATGTAGAATCAAAGGCTGAAGGCGGAAAAGCAAATAAAGAAGTAAAGCAGATACTGGCTTTTCACTTCCAAGTATCGCAAGGAAAAATCAAACTTCTTAAAGGTGGACTAAAACCCAACAAAATCTTCGATATTAAAGTCTAAAATTTTTTTATATCAGTGTAATGTTACGGTGATAAGCAGTTTTATAAATCTCTAAGTTTGCTGTATAATTAAAAATTGTTTCGCGGGATTAGTTCATCGGTAGAACATCTGATTTCCAATCAGATAGGACGGGTTCGACTCCCGTATCCCGCTCCAAATTATCACAACTCCCAGCCTTCAGGATGATTTTTATACCAAATTAGAAGTGATTTGACTGAGTCTTCTACTGTTTTTTCTGGTGACCAATTATTGTCCGATGCGATTTTATTGGCTTCCAGTGCTGTATCAAAGAATTCTCTCATAGGTTCGAGCCACTTATTGGGGAAAAGTTCAAGAGTCTCTATTCTCTGCTCAATAGTCTTTTTCTCACTCATAAACTTTTCCTTTCTATTAAGGTAATCCTCTCGACTCACAACATTGTCAAGATAAGAGTCTAAAAGTTTATTTAGCTTCACATTGGTATTAAGCAGGTGCTCTTTAAACTCTTGAACTTTTCCCCGCACTTCTGACCGCTGTTGGTGCTCATCTTGGGATAAACGATTGATAAACCATTCATGGTCAGAAGTGGACAAAGAAACTTTTTGAATATGTTGGTTAAGTTGGGCGGTTAAAATCTCTTGACGGATGAAAGGTTGGGAACACTGGGAAAGCTTGCTTTTGCGGGTACAGCGGTAATAGATAAAATCAACCGTATGATTAACAGTCTCGTAACGTCGGATGTGATGTTCAGCCGTAACCATCATCCCGCACTCTCCGCACTTAATTAAGCCAGTGAACGGAAAGTCAAGAGATTTTTGAGGTATAACATGGGTACGTCTTCTGATAACCGCCTGCACTTCATCAAAAAGTTTCTTTGTAATAAGTGGCTCGTGGATTCCTTGATATATTTCTTTGTTAAAGCGAAAATATCCAAAGTAAAAGGGGTTTGAGAGGATGAAAGTAACTCGACTTTTATGAATTGGTATATTCCCTCGAGAGATAATCCCTTTAGATTTTAAGTAGAGGCTAAGACTCTCAAAAGTCGAGTTACCTTTGGAATAGATTTCAAAAAGTTCCTTGACTATTGGAGCGACTTTGGGATCTATAATAATTTTTTTGTTGAGTCGATCATTTAAATATCCCAAAGGAGCGGGACCAGGGCACTCACCTTTTCTTACCTTTTGTCTCAAACCCCTTTTAGTATTTTCGCTTAAGGAATCCACATAGTATTTGCTTTGACCAAAAGCGATTGATAACATGAAAAGTCCCTGCGGAGTGTTTTGAAACCAGAAAGTCGGGAACTTAAGATCTGATAAAATATTTCTATCGAGTAAGTAAACAACTCTTCCGGCGTCAACTGCGTTACGGGCTAATCTATCAGGGTGCCAGGCTAATATTCCTTGAGCTTCGCCAGCCTCAACCCTAACCAACATCTGGTTAAATATATCTCTCCCCGGAACTTTAGCCGTCTTACTCTCAATAAAAGTATCGACAATATTTAATCCCTCTTTTTGGGCAAATTCACGAAGCTCATCAAGTTGGGCAGGGATAGATAGCAGTTGACGCTCTTCATCATCAGTCGACTTTCTGGCATAGAGAAAATATTTGGAAGCGTTGGCAGGACTTTTCATGTTATCAAGATTTAAAAAAATGTCTAATTGCAAAATAATAGTACGCCTTTATCAAGAATTTTCAATATCAATAGCAATTCCGTTGTCATAATAGTACGGACTAAGTACGGATTGAGTAAGGTGCAGGTTGTTATTAGACATTTTTTTAAATAAAATTTCCTGTTTTTATTGCTTTTGGTCAAACCCACCGCTTGGCGGGGGAAAAGCATAAAATCGCATCCTCCCGCCCTAAGCGGGAGAATGTTTTAGTCAAAAAAGGAAAGGACAATATAAATCTTCTCAGTCAAATCACTTCTAATTTGGTATAAAAATCATCCTGAAGGCTGGGAGTTGTGATAATTTGGAGCGAACATATAACTTAGTTCGAACCCATTTTGTTTCAAACCTTTAACAAGAATATTATAGACAAATTTTTTTCAGATTGCGACACTTCGCTATCAATTTTGCGACATGACGAGCTTCAAATATGGGGTGCTGGGGACTGTGGGAGCGCTGGTAATCAGAGCTGATGGTTTAAGATCTTCAAGCTTTTAACCAACCAGTCAACCAGCCAGACAATCAAACTCCAAGCCAACCGACTGACCATTCTGTCAGCCGGTTAAACTTTCAAACGTATCATGCCCTCGCTAATCGCTCGGGCATTCCCGCCTCCCTCAGTCGGTCGGCGGATCTCTGCTTTGAACTTTTCCCAGCTTAAGCCCTCGCTAATCGCTCGGATATCTCCGCCTCCCTAATGAAGAATATGGTCGGCGGAAACAAAGGTATCATTATAGTAGCTCGCCCAGCTTAACTCCTAAACGTCCATCCCTCGCTCAGTCGCTCGGGATTCTTTTCCTCCTCCGCTTTCCGCTACAGAGGACAGGTCCGCCTCCGCTTCGCTCCGGCGGATTTCCAACCAACCCCTTTCCCTTTTTGGGGAAGATAAGTAAGGGACTATTAAAAAATATCAGAAAGAAAAAGCTGAAGCTTGAATAAATTCATATCCTTCACCAGATTTTAAAGGACCCATCACATGAATTTTTTTATTATGATTTTTAAATTTTTGAGAGATACTTCTATCTGGAATATACACACGAAAACCAGGCTCTACTTCTTTTGCTAAATTTAAGCGTGTATCTCCAAGAGAACTTTGAGCGGCACTTTGATCAACCATAACTGTGCCTTTAAAGTCTGATGCGGCTATTGAAGAAAAATGTTCACTCCATTTTTTACCATCGACTTTATTTCCGGATGATTTAAAAATTAAATTTGTTTTATCAGACCAACGAAACCTATTTGGAATAGTAATTGCAACATCAAACCCTATATTCCTTACTTGAAATTGATCAATAACGCCTGCTTGGAGATTAGTTTCAAAATCTACTTCGAAACGGGATCCAGCTGTTGGAATATATATTAGACCTTCATTATCAAAGAAATAATGAGAGTCTCCGCTGACTGTTCTGACTTCTGGCAATCTTAATGAAGTTAATAAAACTAAAATATTTTTGTCTATATTTTTAATTTTTAGTATTGTTGGTTTAATTGGTTCTTTTGAATAAGGTTCTTCCGCAAACCTATCTGTGGTTGTGCAATGTCTACCATCTCGACGATATTCTTCAAGATTTCCTTTACCAAAACCGTCAACTAACTGTTGAATTAATATTGGATCTAATTTTGAAAAATCTATTGCCCCGTTTGAACCGTTAAAAATAACATTAACTTTTCCTGACAAACCTTGTCTATTTAAATCATCAGCCGCGTATACGGCTTCACTCAAACTTGTTAACTCAAAAGTTGGGACATCTTTTAAATCTCCTGAATTCATTATCTGAGAAGCATCTAATAAAGCTCTAGGCAATTTTGTTCTATCTACAATCATCAAGTCAGCATTTTCTTGATCAAAGAAATGATTAGTTCTTGATTTCTTAGGGTAGTTTCTATCAACGGTTTCAAAAATTTCACCAAGTATCCATCGTTTTTCTTTGGAATCTACATCTGCAGAAAGTAAAAATGAAGTAAGTCTTTCAGTTTCCGGAGTTCTATTTAAAACTAAAACAAAAGCTGATGGATTATGACTACGGCCACCATCATCTCTGCTTAAATACCCCGCACCTTGAATCACAATTTGTCCAAATTCATTAAATCCAACAGCCATTCCGACGGCATATTTATTTCTTGTTTGAATAGCATCAAACTGTTCATCTGTAAGTGAATCGTGGACAGTACTCATATGACCTGATTGAACATAGGGTTTGTTATATGGGGTATCTCCTTTAATTGATCTTAGGGCAGAATTATTTAAAGCTCCATATACTCCTTTTGTTTCAGTTCTTACTTGCTCTCCTTCTGTATAGGTTGCTCCCTGAAAATCGCTAAATACACATAAAGTTGTTTGACCATCTATTTTTGTGAAGAAATCAGAATCATCAATGTCGATCTTTTGGTCGCCATGTGCTTTTATAGGTTGAAAACCTTCACTTTTACTAAAGTTTCCTTTGATTATACGAAATGTTCTTTTTCCATTGTTAGTCACTTTTACTAACGTATATTCACCAGAGGTTGATTCAATAGCGATATTTCCAGGGGTTTCTTGAATTTCAGCAAAATCCATATATATATTTTCTTGAAGATCACCTCCGACAATTTTTTGAGTAACACCACTATCATTTGGTAAAAGGATAAGCTCTTTTGAGGGAGTTAATTTTTCTTTATCACTTTTTTCTGTTGATATAATCCTTGGAACTTCTGGCCTTGTAGAAGATTTTGGAGCAATTTTTTTCTTACGTTGTCTAATATCTTCAAAACCAAGCAAATTTGTTGGTCTAAAAAAAGGGGCTTCTTTTATCCATTGAGATTTTACAAGTTGTTCAAACTGACCCTCAGTTGCTTCTTCACATATTTGTTTAAATAATTGAGTAGTATAATCAGAATCACCCCCCCAGTAGAGATTAGCTGTTCTAATTTTTGGACTGATTCATGGTTGTTAAATTTAATTACAAATGTAGTTGGATTGGGTCGACCAACGCCATCGGTTCCCATTTTACCTCTCATCATAAAAACAGGTTCCCTTCCTGGTTCATTATATGCAACAGCGACTGCTTCACCTAAGACCAAATTCCCAGATCCTCTTTGATCTACATATTTTCCTCCATGTTTTTTAGAATTACTTTCACTAAAAGCTAGGGCAGGTTCACGAAAATCGGTATTTGAAATTCCATCTCCTTTGCTTATTTTTGTGTCAAAAGATCCATCAACTTTATTTACTTGCAAATCAAAAGATTGAAAAAAAGAAAGTCTCAAATTCTTCATATCAGCAACTAATTCTTTTATTTCTTTAGTAGGAAGCGGTTCACCTTGAGGTCTCGATGAATCAAATTGACCTGGCTTGCCTTTTGTTGGAGTTTCTACCATACGCTTATATTATAAAAACGAATAATAAAATTCAATAGAATTTTTAAAAATATTTTTTAACCAAATCTTTTAACTCATTACTTATTCTTCTTTGTTTTTGGTATTTAATTTTGAAATCAATAAAGTTACATAAAACATTTGCACGGCTTCCGGTAATTCCCATTATTTTCCCAATATCCTTGAAGATTAAACCTTGTTGTCGAAGTTCCCAGGCCTGATAATATCTTTTCAAATTTCTTGCCATAAGTCTATATAACAAACAAAGCTCTCCGTCAATCGGCTTTCGCCCACTACTCTTTCGAATAGTGACCCAGTATGGATGACTGAACAGAGAGCTTCCGTTTCCATACTGGGATTCTTCTTCCACCATGCCCTAATAATATTTAGAGTTTAGGCGGACTAATTTATAAATAAATTATAAACTTTTTAAATAGAAAAGTGTAAGAAAAATGGTAGAATAGAGTTGACTTTATGACCGTACATAATTTGATATCACAAGGTTCTTCTTGGAAGAAAATTGACTTACACGTCCATACATCCAGTTCATATGATTGGGATAAAAAATGTAATGAAACAGCAAAAGACATAATCAAAAAAGCAGTAAGCGAAAATCTATCACTTATTTCTATTACTGATCATCATACCGTTAATGGAATCGACAAAGTTATAAAAGAAGCAAACGGTAAAAATATTACAATACTTCCAGGTGTTGAATTAAGGACTGACAAAGGAAATAAAGCAATTCATATAATTGGAATTTTTGATAATTCAATTTCTTCTAAAACTATCTACGATAAGCTTCTTTGCCCGCTTAACTTTTCAGAAAACGACATAAAAATAAAAGGAAACGAGCATGTCTATTGTAATTTTGAAGAAGCTTGTCAAAGGATACATGAGATGGGTGGAATAGTTTCACTACATGCTGGAAATAAATCAAACGGTATAGAGCAACTCGATAGCGATATTCGAGCTACTTTAAAAAAAGACTTAGCATCTTTAGTCGATATATTTGAAGTAACCAGTCAAAAACAAGTTGATGATTACCAAAAAATTGTTTTTCCAAAAATTAAGCAGGAATTTCCTTGTGTTATTACCTCTGATGCTATTGATAGATCAAAACTAAAATACAAGAATGGCCACTCTATAGAAGCATTAGGAAAAAAATTTACTTGGATTAAATCAGAACCAACTTTTCAAGGATTAAAAGAAATTTTATGTGAACCAATTTTACGAGTACTATTAGATAGTCAATGTCCAAGTTATTTACACCCGCAAATAACCGCCATTGAAATTGAAACTCCTAAGGAATATCTAAACAAACAAATAATAATAAAAGACCGATTTTGTTTTGGAGAAATAAACAAATTTTTTTTTAGTTCCAATCTTAATTCTTTAATAGGTGGACGTGCAACTGGAAAAAGCACTTTGCTTGAACTTATTGGATTTGTCTTTAATAAATTTCAGGCAAGTGAGAATCCAAAGAAACCATCAATAATTGAAAACCTTCAAACAAAATATCCAAAAGTGAAAATTAAAGTTAATTTTAAATTTGGTGAAAAAGAATATAGTACTGAAAAAAATTTAACTGACATTAAAACTAATCTTTTTGGTTTTGATGTAATCTACCTCCCACAAGATGAAATTGAAAAAAAAGCCAATAACGAAGAAGAAATTACTAAATTAATTAATAGTCTTATAGATGAAAGTAAACTACAATTTAGTAAATTAACATTAATAAATAAAAAACTTTTTATTGAAAAACTCAGAAGTAATTACTCACAAATATTTGCTAAAGAAAAAGAATTAAAAACAACTCAAGAAGAATTACAAAAAATTCAACTTGTATTAAGTTTTACACAAAGTGAAAAATACAAGAATCTGGTTAATGAACTTTCTTCAAAAATTAAGGAACGTGAGAAAGTTAATAATGCGATCACTAATTTAGAATGGCAAAGAGATATTCTATTAGAAACAAAATCCGAATTGGAAGAAAACATTAAAACAGATACTTTATCGTTATCAGATTACTTAAAACAACCAGAATTATATTTGACTGAACAATCTATAAGAAAAATTTTAAATATTATTGACTTTTTAAATAAAGCTATTAAAGAAATTAAAGAATCAACAAACTATAAAAAATTGCTAATAAATTTAGATAAACTAAATAAAAAATATATTCAAGCTTGTAGACAACTTGGGTTAGATTCAATAAACCAAAGTAAAATTAAAGATGCTTTAGAAAATAAAGGGAGAATTGAAATCAAAATAAAACAACTTGAGCAAGAAATTAAATTAATTAAAAGTGCAAAACTCAAACATAATGATGAAATAAAAATAATTGAAACGGAATATAGAAGCCATCAGATTTTAGAAAAAAAATTAATTGATAACGCCAAAACAAAATTTGGATCTGATTTATCTATTACAGTTATTGAAAATCAAGAAAAATTAGAGAAGAATATTATCAATCTTTTTATTAAGTATCAAAAATTATCTGGAAAATATGGTTTGAAAGAACCTGACATTAAATCAATAATTAAAGGATTAAGCCTTAAAGAAATAATATCTCATTTAAAACAAAATAAGATCCCAATCAAATATAACGAGGAAAACGGAACCAATGAAAATAAAGTAACCGCTCAATTTTTCTTTATTGATAAAAATTTTCTTTACAGAGAAATATTGATTATGAATCTTGAAGAAACTTTACCAGAAAATAATTTTATTATTACCTTCAAAGGTAAAAAACTTTATGAAATGTCATTTGGTGAAAGATGTGGCGTAGTTTTACGTTTGATTTTATCAAATAGTAATCTACCACTAATTATTGATCAACCGGAAGATCATCTTGATAATAAATATATTGTTAAAGAGTTGCTAGATTTAGTTAAACAAAAAAAACAAGAAAGACAGATTATTCTTTCTACTCATAATCCAAACATTGTTGTAAATGGAGATAGCGAATTAATAATTGGATTAGAAGTAGATTCAAAAACAGGATACAGTCGTGTTCAAAGTGGTGCTTTAGAAAAAATAAAAATTAGAGAATTAATTACTGGAATTTTAGAGGGCGGTCAGGAAGCTTTTTTAAAAAGAGAGAGAAAGTACGATTTTAAAAACATATAGTAAGTTAAGAAGATTTTACTTTTTCCAAACTCCCAGATTCTTTCCTTTTGCTTCACTTTCCGCAGATAATAATTCATCCTGATATTTTATCTTGGCTCTTTTCTCATAAAGGACAACTCTAGCTAATCCATTTTTCACCAACTCAATATTAAGATTGACTCCGTTTACAAATGCGTAACCTAAAGACCTACCAAATTTATCAACTTTATAATTATCTTCCTGCTCAAAACTAATTTCTTTTCCCAAGACTAAATTTTGGGTAAACGCTTTTGCTTCCTCAAAATATGGTTCTTTAACTTCTGGAGCATTAACACCATAAAGCCTGAAGGTTTTACCATCACTTAATTTCAAAGTGTCTCCGTCAGTAACTTCGGTAACGGTTACTGGGATAGCATTAACTGAAGTACCAGAGGGCACAGAGGTTTGAGTTTTAATCTTTTGTTTCTCAAAGTAACTCCCACCAAAGAAAGACAGAAAGACAAGGATAGCAACTACGATATACGAAATGGTTTTCTTTTTCATTTGTCTTTAGCATCACGAATAATAATTCTTTTACCTTTCTCATCCAACTCAAGCTCAAGGTTTTGGTTTTGTCTCCAGCTCAACGCTTTAAGAAATTCACGTGGGATAGTTATGACTTTGGAGTATTTACCTGATGAAGTAATCTTACGAATAATTTTCATAGGACGCTTTTATTTTACTCCCAGACTTTAATCAAATTCAACACGAAAAGGTTTGCCGGTCGGACTACTTACTAAAAAGCAAAATAAAGCGTAACCGACCGGAACACACAAGAGGTTAACCAGATAGTCCTCCCTCTCGTCTTGCCGGAAGAAGAGAGGGAGATAGAGGAAGAGAAGATTAAAATTGGTCGATTGATTATGCCGCTCGATTGCGGGTTGGGATTTGATTAAGGATTGACAGACCCGCAATGGAGCGAGTCCCGATAACTTTATTTCTACCCAACTATAGAAACAAACCAAAACCATATCTCTCTGAGTTGATTTGGTTATCACAAATCAACTGAGAGAGAAAGATAGAACCAAACTACTTCAAGTATTCCCCCACGGTTACTTAAGATTTAGGGACGGGCATTTTCTTTCGACCATAATCCTTATTCTCCAGTCTGCCCTTACCTTAGTTTTATAAAGGAAGTCTTTCGACAGAGAGAGGGAACCTTGATACAACTGTGAACCGAACGACAGAGAAAGATGACCAAAATTAAAATTGCTTTTATCTTGACCGGTTGAGTAACTTCCGGTCAAAGGCGACTGACAGCGTCAGTCGACCAACTTTCCTCTTCCGTTCCCCTGTCTGCCGGATTCCCCAAAAAGGGAAAGGGGTTGGTTGGAAATCCGCCGGAGCGAAGCGGAGGCGGACCTGTCCTCTGTAGCGGAAAGCGGAGGAGGAAAAGAATCCCG
>Ga0075796_122_pt1 | contig 20865 bp, 18 predicted proteins | sample RifGroC2_FD_67892 | JGI IMG/M metagenome (GOLD analysis project Ga0075796, IMG submission 67892) | Microgenomates (Roizmanbacteria) bacterium GW2011_GWC2_35_12
CAATTATCATATACTATAGTTGGAAAAAATAAAAAAACTGCTTATAATTTACAGAAAGAATTTTTTAGTTTAATGGAAGTTTACGGAACCAGGAAAAATTAAAATAAATAAAATGAAAAAAAAAGAAAAACCGCGTAAAAAAACTCGTAAAAATTATTCGTATCCGAAAACGGCCGCAATAATATACAGCGATGTCAGAAAAGAATATTTTCCAACTGAAGCTCAATACATCACTGAGAAAGATGCATTTGATGATGCAAAGATAATCTCCAAATATTTAAACAGGTTAAAAATCCAGACATATTTATTTCCGGCTAACGAATTGTTAGCAGGGAGACTCCGAAAAAGTGGACCGGATTTGGCGCTAAATTTAGTCGGATCGGTCAAGGGGAATGAGTACCTTGCCTCAACAATCCCCGCCCTTCTTGAGCTACTAGACATCCCCTATACCGGAGCGGGAGTCCTTGGTGAGTCGCTTTCTTATAACAAGTTCATTATAAAAAAATTATTGCAGCAAAATGGAGTCCCGGTCCCCAACTACCAAATTTTTAATTCGCCGACTGATTCGATTGACCCGACTTTGAGATACCCATTAATTTCTAAATTAAATGAGATACATGGAGCGGTTGAAATCACTAATGACGCCGTATCTGAAAATGAAAAACATCTCCGGGAAAGACTAAAATTTATGATAAGTACATATGATCAACCAGTCCTCGTCGAAGAATTTATAGTGGGCCGGGAAATTACGGCCATACTACTTGAAGGCCTTAATACTAAAGTATATTTCGGTGAAAAAATATTTAATAAACCAAACACTAAGTATGTATTTGCCAGTTTTGAGGATCAGTGGACTGAGGGCATAGAGGCCTATAAATACCAAAAATATGAAGACCCCCTACTTCGGGAGTACGTAAAACGGGCCTTTGAAGTGACCAAAATGGCAGACTATGGAAAATTCGATGTCAGACTAGACTCGTCAGGTCGATATTATTTTGTCGATGCCAACAGTAATCCGGCTTTCGGGCCAAAGGAGCTTGACTGCGCGATAGCCAATATTCTTGATATGTATGACATCACTTTTTCTGAAATATTAAAGAGACTGCTACTTAATACTTTGAGGGATTCACAAGGAAAAGCACGCCTTCCAATTGGAAAGAATGGAGATAGCAATGGGAATTAAAACGATTGCTTTCCTATACAATGTCCGCCACTTTTATCTTGATGTTGCCGATTATCGTAATCAGCTTGAAGCCGATTTTGATGATCCGATAACGACCAAGTGGCAGATAAAACGTCTAAAAAATCTTGGTTTTAAAATAATTCCGATTGAAGCCAATGAAAACGCGTACTTGAAATTAAAACGGTATAAAAAGGAAATCGATCTTGCATTTAACGTGGCCGAGGGAATTTACGGGAAAGACCGCGAGCTTCAGATCCCGGCTATTCTTGAAATGCTACAGATCCCGTACACTGGGTCATCCCCCTTAACTCATGCATTTGCTTTAAATAAGGGCAAGGCCAAACAAATTTTTCAGGCCGAGGGAATCCCAACCGCCCCTTTTCAAATAATTAAGACTGCAGAATTTACATTGGATAGTAAATTGAAATTCCCCCTTATTGTAAAACCGGTCGCTCAGGGGTCAAGTATGGGGATTACGAATAAAAGCGTTGTTAATGATATTGATTCACTAAAAAAACAGGTGGCAAAAATTATTACTGCTTTTAAAGAGCCTGCCCTAGTTGAGCCATTTTTAGAAGGGCGCGAATTTTCAATCGCGATGCTTGGCAACCCGGGCGAAGTTTTGCCGATTATTGAACCTAATCATAGTATGCTTCCTAAAGGCTACCTCCCCTTTGATTCTTATGAAGTGAAATGGTATTTTGAGGAGCAAGGTAACTCTAACTATTTAATGTGCCCGGCAAAAATGGATAAAAAACTAGAAATAAGGATAAAAGAAATCTGCCATGAAGTATGGAAGGCGCTTGAGGTCTTGGACTGGTGTAGAATCGATATAAAATGTGATAAAGAAAATAATCCTTATGTCTTGGAGATTAATTCACCGGCCGGACTAATCCCACCTGAGGTCTCAACGACATCATATTTCCCGCTTGCCGCGCGGACTGCCGGGATGGATTATGAACAAATGCTTCTTCAAATCATTAAAACTGCTTCATATCGATACGGTTTAAAAATAAAATAATTGGCGATTTATTTGTTATAATTACATTTACGAAAATTACCGGGCATGTAGTTTAATGGTAAAACACATCTCTGATAAAGATGAGACCGATAGTTCGATTCTATCCTTGCCCACCCAAGTCCCCAACTCCACCCCTACACGACCAATGTTTTTTTACCCTGCTTCAACTGAGACAATATTCGTTTTTTATGCTTGAAAACTTATATAAAGCTTCGAACCAAGAGCTATTGAAATTCTTTCCAGTAAGGAAATAGTTGGAGATGATTCCATATTTTCTAACTTTTGACTCAATCTTTTTTTAAGCCGAGCGCCTATTAGACTTCGTACTAATTGGTATTTTGGTTCATTTTTATCAGCTAATTCTTTATAGCCTTTTCTTTTCAATAGTTTTTTTTCAAAGTCTTCCCAACTTGTCAGATCATTAATTTTTCTCATATCTGTTAATTATAAATATAACATAAACATTATATTAATTAACTTATCAAATGTCAAATTCTTTAATACGATTAAGGGCCGTTTTTATCTCAGTAAGGGGTGTTTTATTAGTCTCTATGGACAATGCTCCCTCCTCGTCCCACTAAACCACGAAATACATATTACTTTACATCTCTGAGGTGTGAGTACAATTGTCCCGCCGAGCGGGGCTACGATGAACAAGTCGGTGGTTTTGAGACATCTTTAGTTTTTGGGGAACCGGCATTTTTTATAATTTCTCTTGACAAACGAATTGCTATATATTGTATAATGTATAGCAAATGGGGACTAGGGCTTTCCTGGGCCCCTTTTTTTATGGGAAGATTTTGAGTCCGTAGTTTTGAAATACACCATTCTTACAATGTAATTTAGTTTTCACAATTTCAAAAGCTTTATTCTCTTTATCCTTATCCAATGCCCATCTTCCAATTGGATATGCCATAAGGTCAGCAATTTGGTGGCCAATAATATTTTGAGTCTTCTGATTGAAAGAAAGGTCAGTAAATTTGTTCCTAACTTCCTCTGATTTGATAAATCTGTTTCCTTTCACTCTAAAATTTTCATAAACTGTAGCCAAAAGTTTATCGTTATGTGTTTCCCTTGATTCGGCTCGAAGAATTATTGAATCGTTATCTCTACCTAAAAACATAATGGCTCGCTCAAGGATAAATTGAAAACAGAGATGATAAGGATTTACAGGACTGGAATATGTCTTGATTAACTTGAATTTATTAATCGCCGCCGCAATAACAGTAAATTTTAGAGAGTTGATGATTTTATCCAAATCATTGAGAAACAAGTCCCTTTTCTTTTTATCAACCAAGCTGACAAAACTATTTTTTTGTTTGCGAATATCATAAGACCGTAAAATGATTGACGGGTCATTAAAATATTTTATTTTTAGCTTATTAATTTCCCGTTCAACCACTTTTGAATAATAATCAAGGTCAAAGATGCAACCAGCCAATACAAACATGGGGTAAGATTTATCAATTTTATTCTCAAGTAAACTATGATCTCCTGATTCATCCAAAAACATCAGTTTCATATCTACCTAAATTATATACCCGTCAAAATTAATTTATAACTTTAAAAAATACAAGAGAGGAAATTCGCACCCCAGGGGTAATTTTAGATCACTCCAACAAACTCCAACTCCACCCCAGGGGTGTAGTTGTATAGTAAGTACACTCCAGGAGTGTACTTATGATTTTTTCAGAAATAAATTGGAGCATAAAAAAAGGTAGGCATTCCCGCGGGACGAAACCCTTTGGTAGTCCTACCATCATGATTATCCTATCATAACACAAAACCTCCATTCATTTGTCAATGACATTTACCACGCTACTTTTCCCCTCTCCCCCCTATCCATTCCCATTCCCCCACCTCGATGCTCTGAGAAAAGGAGGTTTATGATCTAAATAGTTGGAAAAGTGATAAAATATGAATTATGTTTGAACAATCCTTTAAAAACATTGATGATGTACTTCATAGAGATGCTGGAGTCGGGACAGAACTTGATTATATTGAGCAAACTTCATGGATTTTATTTCTAAAATATTTGAATGATTTTGAAGAAGATAAAAAGACTGAAGCGGCTTTAGCCGGAAAAAAATATAAATATATTATTGATCCTAAATTTAATTGGAAAGTTTGGGCAGCACCAAAAACCTCTGACGGAAAACTTGATCACAATAAATCTCTTTCGGGAGATGATCTGACAAAATTTGTTGATCACGAATTATTTCCTTATTTAAAAAAATTTAAATCATCAGCAGATAGCCCGGATACAATCGAATATAAAATCGGTGAAATTTTTAGTGAACTCAAAAACAAAATTCAAAGCGGATACGCACTCCGTAATATTTTAGACATTGTAGATGGAATGCGATTTAGAACTGATTCAGAAAAACACGAAATGTCTCACTTATATGAAAGCAAAATCAAAAATATGGGTAATGCAGGACGTAACGGCGGAGAATTCTATACTCCTCGATCATTAATCAAAACGATTGTCAAAGTCGTCGCTCCAAAAATTGGTGAAAAGATTTATGACGGAGCCGTTGGGTCCGCCGGATTTTTGGTCGAAGCTTATGGATACCTAAAAGAAAGTAAAAAACTTACAACTTCTGATGTTGAAATTCTTCAGAAAAAAACCTTTTATGGAAAAGAAATAAAATCGCTTGCCTACATTATTGGCGTGATGAATATGATTCTTCATGGGATTGAAGCACCAAACATAATTCATACAAATACATTGGCCGAAAATATTTCTGATATTCAAGAAAAGGACAGATATGACATTGTTTTGGCTAATCCTCCGTTTGGGGCTGGAATCAGGAAAGAAATTCAACAGAACTTCCCCATCAAAACCGGTGAGACAGCCTTTTTATTTTTACAACATTTTATAAAAATACTTAAAGCTGGAGGCCGAGCTGGTATTGTTATCAAAAATACTTTTCTTTCCAACACTGATAACGCTTCAGTCTCACTTCGAAAGCTATTACTTGAGAGTTGCAACCTTCATATCGTCCTCGACTTACCAGGAGGCACATTTACTGGGGCCGGAGTCAAGACAGTGATATTATTCTTCGAAAAAGGATCCTCAACTAAAAAAACTTGGTTTTATCAATTAAACTTAACACGGAACCTAGGTAAGACCAACCCACTTAATGAAAAAGACCTTGAAGAATTTATCACTCTTCAAAAAACTAAAGCCAGCTCCCCAAATTCTTGGATGATTGATATGAAAGACGTCAACCAAAAAACCTTCGACCTCTCCGTCAAAAACCCAAACAAACAAACTGAACAAAAACTCCGAGAACCGAAAGAGATTTTAGAGGAGATGAGAAAACTGGATAATGATAGTAAAAAAATCTTGGACAAAATTTTCATTAATATTTAATTTGTAGTGAATATTAATTAATATGGCTTTAATACCTCCAGAATATTTGAATGCAGTTGTTTCAATAGAAGTAGATCAATTGATAAATAATAAAATTGAAAAAATTTCAATTGCAACAGGTTTTTTATTTGGAAAGCTCATAAGTACGAACTCTCAAACTAATGAATCATTTTATTCAATATATTTAATTACAAATAGACATGTTTTTGAGAATAGAAAAACAAAAGAATTGTTGAAAAGTGTCTTTTTAAGATTTAATCTTTCAAAAAATAGAGGAGCAAAGCATTATCAAATAAATCTTTTAGAAAATAATAAGCCTATTTGGATTAAACATAATAATGACATTGTTGATATAGCAGTTATTCCGCTAAATGGTAAAAAATTAAGAGATGAACAAATAGAATTTTATTTTTATAAAGAAAATCAAGACATTTTTTTATCTAAAAATTTTAAAAACTTAGGAGTTTCTACAGGGGATGGGATTTTTGTTTTAGGATTTCCAAATGGTATAAGAGGTAAAACTAAAAATTATGTAATAGTAAAAAAAGGAATAATTGCCCGTTATGACGAGGAATTATTAAAAGAAGCTCATTTTTTTATTGATTCTTCAGCATATCCAGGAAATAGTGGTGGGCCGATTATTTATAAACCAGAATTAGTTGCTATACAAAATACAAAATTTATTAGCCGATCTGCATTAATAGGAATAATAAGTGAAGGGATAACATTTCAAGAAATTGCTATTAGTGAACAGACGGGCAGACCTAGGATAGCTTTTGAAGAACAAACAGGAATAATTAAAGTTGTTCCAATAGACTTTGTTATTGAAGCAATTGATCATTATGAAAAAGAAAAAGGCGTTCCAAAAGCAAAAGAAAAAGTAGGTAATGATCAAAACTTTATTTAATACTTAAAAAGTATGACTGAAATAGAAAAAATATTCTTAACTTCTTCTATCACCATAATTGGTGGAGTAATTATTTTTACGATGCAACAAATAATCTCAAAATTTTTTGTAGAAACTATTTACAGACAAAGTGAAATTATCAGTGATATATCAGATGCATTAGTATATTACGCGAGAGAATACAGTAGTCCAGGTCTTTTATCTAAAGAACTGCAGGATCAGGCTCATAATAAATTCCGCCAATTAGCATCTTTATTAAAAGCTCGATCATATATGATCAAATGGTATGGTTTTTTAAGTTTTTTTAGTATCATTCCAAATTTAAATAATATAGAAGAAGCTTCAAGTAATCTTATAGGGTTGTCTAATTCGTTATTTAATAAATCCGATGGAGTGGAAAATCATAATAGAGTAGTAAAAATAAAAAAATTACTAGGTATTCCGTCTGGAATTACATAATAATATGAATACTAACCGGCAAGTCATAAATGCTAATCAATTAATTAAATCCATTTTGCAGAAGTATATAAAACTTGGACTTAATAATTCTGATTTATTCAAACAACTTCAGAAAGATTTACAAAATCAAATTTGGGTCGATAAAATTCAAACAGTATTAAGTAAAGTTAAAAATAGTAACTACATTTTTAGTATTAGTACGGAGATTAATAAAGATAAAAATGATCAAAGAGTTCGTGAAATGTTTGCAGAATTTGATGTTGCTCAAAGACTATTAAACACAAAATTCTTTGGATCATTTACTAATGTCGAATATTTAATAAAAGATAAAAATTATCGTAGTCCTGACTTTTTAGTATATGAAAATGCCAGCCCAGTTCCTGTTGAAGTAAAATTTCTCACACCGCAAGACTTAAATGAAAAAAAGTTTTTTCAGAAGTTAATAGACAAAATTAACAACCATGCTCTGCAACAACTAAATAGCTTCTACGAAGAAAAACAATTCAAAAAAGGTGTTATTTTCATTTGGTCAGACAAGCCAGTAAAACTTGCAAATATAACATATTCTAAACTTGAAGAATATTTTAAAGAAAAAGTAAGTAAACAAAAATTTGAGGTAACGATAATTTGTATTTTAAGCGGTTTGGGTTTATGGGATTTTTATATATGAGCAAAACTAACTGGCAAACAAAAAAACTTGGGGAAATTTTAAAACTTGAATATGGAAAGCCATTACCAAAAAATATTAGAAGTAATAACGGCAAATATCCTGTGTATGGAGCAAATGGAATTAAAAATTTTTCAGATCAATTTTACTACGACAAATTCAGCATAATTGTTGGTAGAAAAGGATCCGCAGGTGAAATTAATCTTACTAAGGAAAAATTTTGGCCACTTGACGTAACGTATTTTGTGACCTTTGATAATAAAAAGTATGATTTGAAATTTTTGTACAATCTTCTCGATACTTTAAAACTTCCAAAACTTGCAAAAGGCGTTAAACCTGGAATAAATCGCAATGAAGTTTATTCTATTGAGGTAAAAACTCCTACCTTATCTGAGCAACACCGTATCATCAAAAAATTAGATAAAGTTTTTGGGGAGATTGAGAAGGCGAAGGAAAGTACAGAACGGAATTTGCAAAATTCTAAAGATCTTTTTGAATCATATTTACAGAATATTTTTGAGAAATCAAACGATGAATGGCAAGAAAAAAAATTAGGAGATAAAAATTTGTTACAAATCATTGATGGAGATAGAGGCAAAAACTATCCAAAGAAGTCTGATTTTTTGAAAGAAGGATATTGTTTATTTTTAAATACAAAGAATGTAAGACCGAACGGATTTGATTTTAAAACCACCATGTTTATTACAAAAAAGAAGGACGATGCGCTTGGTAACGGAAAATTACAAAGAAACGATGTATTACTTACAACACGCGGGACGATTGGAAATATTGCCGTGTATGGTGAAGATGTTCCTTTTAAAAATATAAGAATAAATTCAGGAATGTTAATTTTTCGACCAAATACCAAATTAATTACCCCTGGATATCTCTATACAATTTTTCAATCAGGGATAATGAAATTTCAAATTAAAAAATATGTATCTGGAGCTGCACAACCACAATTACCAATAAAAACACTAGTAAATTTTTCTATTCCTGTCTTAAAATCTCTTTCTGAACAAAAATCTATTGTCAAAAAATTAGATGAATTATCCGAGAAAACGAAGAGACTTGAAGAGATTTACAAACAAAAATTGGCGGATTTGGAGGAGTTGAAGAAGTCGATATTAAAGCAGGCTTTTGAAGGAAAGTTGTGATTATAGGTCTGGATTCCCGCCTCCGCGGGAATGACAAACACTGGATCCCAGTTTTCAAGGGGATGACATGAAGAAATTTGGGAATGATGGTTATAATATAAAAGATTGGGATTATAATGTTAATATGAAAAATATTTATCTGTTTATTGATGAATCAGGCGGAGGAAATCCAAAAAGTAGCAAATCGGAATGCTATATTGTTTGTGGGTGTCTTGTTCTTGACAATAAGAGAGACGAAATAAAGATTAAAGCTGATCAGATTAAATTTAAGTACTGGAGTCGGACTGATGTAATTTTTCACTCCAAAGAAATTGGAAGAAAAGAAGGAGATTTTAAAATTTTAAAAGATAAAAAAATAGCCGTAGAATTTTACAAAGATTTATTTAATTTTCTTTCATCATCTTCTTTACAATTATTCATAGCTTTAGTTGATCAAAAGAAAGCGCTTAATGAAAACTGGAATTCTCAGAAAGTATATAAAGAAACAGCAGATACTGTTATTCGAAATTTTATTTTATCTTTAATAGCTATCGGTGAAGTTAGAGGAAAACTTATGATCGAATCAGCAACTGCGGAAAAAGACTTTATTTACCATAAAACTGCTGGATTTTATTTATCAAATGGTATTAATAACCTAGGCATTTCATTTAAAGAAGTTCAAGATGTTTTGACTGAAGTATCTTTTGTAACAAAAAAGAATCACGACATTGAAGAGCAAATTGCTGATCTTATGGCATATGGGGCAAAACTAAAATTTATAAAGAAAAAACAAACAGAAATGAATCCTTATCAGTTAGGTATTTTAAAAATAATGAATTCAAAATTATTTAAGATGCATCCTGACACTGGGGCAAGAAAAAAGAAGTATTACGAGCAGATTGATAGTTTCAAAATAGTCCCATAAATGCAAAAAAACTGGGTCGTGGCATCACGCTCACTCACCAGTCTTTAGCATTAACAGTATAAGTTACTATTCGTCATCTGTCAATATTGAAATAAAACTATGAACGAAGCAGAGACAAGGGCGGAATATATAGACCCGAAACTAAAGGTAAGTGGGTGGGGAGAAATCGAAGGATCAAAAATACTTCGAGAATATCGGATTACTGAAGGGCGAATTCAAATCGGAGGAACACGTTCTAAACCAGAAATAGCCGACTATATATTAGTCTACAAAAATCAAAAACTGGCCGTCATTGAAGCAAAAAAATTAGAATCTTCAAAGACTGAAGGCTTAGGTCAAGCAAAAAATTATTCAACTAAACTTCAAATTCAATTCGCTTACTCAACAAACGGTAAAGAAATTTATCGGGTCGATATGAAAACAGGCAAAGAAGAAGATGTCCTTAACTTTCCAACCCCAGAAGAATTATGGAATAAAGTTTTTTCTGACCAGAACGAATGGAAAGAAAAATTCTCCGCAATTCCATATGAGGACATTGGCGGAACCAAAAAAGTGCGCTACTATCAAGAAATTGCCGTTAATAATACGCTTAGTGCAATTGCTGAAAATAAACAAAGAATTCTTTTAACGTTGGCAACCGGAACGGGAAAAACATTTATTGCCTTTCAAATTGCATGGAAACTTTTTCAAACAAGATGGAATTTAAAACATGACGGAGTAAGACAACCAAGGATTTTATTTCTAGCTGATCGAAATATTTTAGCTGATCAGGCTTTTAATTCTTTTTCTCCATTTCCAGAAGATGCACTTGTTCGTATTAACCCATTAGATATTAGAAAGAAAGGAAATGTCCCGACCAATGGCAGTGTATTTTTTACAATCTTTCAGACTTTTATGAGCGGAACAAATAATACTTCTTACTATGGCGATTACCCAAAAGATTTTTTTGATTTTATCATCGTTGATGAATGTCACCGAGGTGGAGCAAATGACGAAGGTAACTGGCGAGGGATACTAGAATATTTTTCACCTGCTGCCCAACTTGGATTAACCGCCACACCAAAAAGAAAAGATAACATTGATACTTATAAATATTTTGGCGAACCGGTATATATTTATTCACTAAAAGAGGGAGTTAATGATGGATTCCTTACACCATTTAAAGTAAAAAGAATTAAGACAACTCTTGATGACTATATCTATACTTCAGACGACCAAATTATTGAAGGCGAAGTTGAAGAAGGAAAGATTTATACAGAGCCGGATTTTAATAGAACGATTGAGATTGAAGAACGTGAAGCAAAACGAGTAAAAATAGTATTAGAAGAAATTAATGAAAACGAAAAAACAATTATTTTTTGTGCCAATCAAGGACACGCTCTTTTGGTTCGCGATTTAATAAATAAATATAAAAAAAATACCAATCCTTTCTACTGTGTTCGAGTAACAGCAAATGACGGTGCTCGTGGAGACCAATATCTGCGAGAATTTCAAGATAATGAAAAAACTATTCCTACAATATTGACTACATCTCAAAAGCTTTCAACAGGAGTTGATGCCCGTAATATTCGTAATATTGTTTTGATGAGATCAATCAACACAATGATTGAGTTTAAGCAAATTATTGGTAGAGGAACTAGACTTTTCGATGGGAAAGAATACTTTACAATTCTAGATTTTATTGACGCTTATAAACATTTTTCCGATCCTGAATGGGATGGCGAACCGATTGATTTAACAACAGAGGGAAAAGATGAAAATAAAACATTTGTCAAAGAACCAACAGCCATATATGATGTTTCTGATCCTGAAGAAAAAGAAGAACCAAAGAAAAAAATAAAAATAAAATTAGCTGATGGAAAAGAAAGGGAAATTCAACATATGATCTCGACTTCATTTTGGAGCGCTAATGGCAAACCAATTTCATCTGAAGAATTTTTACGCAATATTTTTGGCACCTTGCCCGAGTTTTTCAAGAGTGAAGAAGAATTACGAAAAATTTGGTCAAACCCGATTACACGAAAAGCATTCCTAATAAAAATAGCTGAGGTCGGATATGGGATCGATGAATTGGAGACTTTACAAAAATTGATTAATGCCGAAAATAGTGATTTATTTGATGTGTTGGCTTATATTTCCTTTGCCACTCAACCGATTTCCAGACAGAAGAGAGTCGAACAAACAAAAAACATTATCTTTGAAAATTTGGACGAAAAAGAAAAAACGTTTATAGGATTTGTTCTTGAAAATTATATTGATAAAGGAGTTGAAGAGCTGGATGAAGAAAAATTACCAATATTACTTAATTTAAAATACCACGCAATTTCTGATGCGGAAACTATCCTTGGAGGAGTCGAAAAAATAAGAGCTACTTTTTTTAATTTTCAAAAGAATTTGTATGCTGCAACTGAAGAAGTTTAACTATCAAAACTTGATCTTTTGGCTAGGCTCAAGTCAAGTCCTCCGATGAAGGGTTTGACTTTATCTTTTTCCTCTGCCGAAATTAAAGCGTGATACTTTGAGAATATATACTTAAAAAAATTATTTTAAAAATTTAACTATCTTTAAACAAAATGCATAAAATAATGTTTGTATAATAGTTTTTCGATTGCTATAATAACCTAAATCATTTGATTATGTCAGAGAAAAAAAGAAGCGTTCTTCCGATTCATTTATTAGATAGGTATGGATTAAAGGGACCTTATTTAAACTATGATTCAACAAGTCATCTTCATGCAAAATATTTACAATACGTATTGAGACCTTTTGGCGTCTTTTTATCAAAATCATTTACTCATGCAAGAGTTCTTGATGTCGCTTCAGGAACAGGAGAAGTTGCAAAATACTGGTCCGGTTTGAAAAATCTTCAAATGGTCCAAACGGACCTCTCCAAATTTGCCTTGGACAGAAGTAAAGGACAACAGCGGGTCAGAGCTTTAGCCCAAGAATTACCTTTTAAAAACGCATCTTTTGATGTAATTCATATGAAAGATGCCCTATTGCATATTGAAGATCAAAGTGAGTTGTTGGCTGAGTTTCAAAGAATATTAAAACCCAATGGCTATTTATTATTAACATCATTTGAATATTTAAAAAAGAATTTTGGTTTAATATTAAAATCATTTCCGATGATTTCTACCCTCTTGCCATATATAAATAAAAAGCAATTTATTTCCTGGGCTTCTTTTTTTGAAAAACTAAAAATTTTTGATATGACTCCGCCGTTTTTTCCTGTATCAGAAAAAACTATAACTAAGTTAGCAAGTGAAACAGGTTTTAAAATAGTAACAAATAATCATTGGACCACAAACTGGGAAAACCCCGATTGGACATTGTTTCCAGAAAAAAGGTTTAGTATATTATTTCAAAAAACTTCTTAGTTTAAGATTTGTAATTTTTAAAATTTGATCTTTCGGCTTGGCTCAAGACAACTCTTCTGATACAGGGTTTTATAAGGGGCAATTCGGCATCTGTTTGACTTTATCTTTTTGCTGTACGATAATTGAAGCGTGGTAGATAAAAAAGACGAAGTTTTAAAAAAATTAGAAGGAATTGATAAAAGACTTAAAGAGCTGGAAAATGATTTTTATAATTTAGATGACTATCTCCCCAATCACTCCCTCATCAATAAATCAATTCAATTCATCGAAAAGAAGGGCAAAGTGAGCAGGCATGAATTAAAGAAAAGATTCAGCATCAGCGATTTCAGAGCGATACAGCTTTTTAAGCTTTTGACAGAACAGGGGTTTTTAAAAAAAGAGAGTGAAAAGGATGAGGAAAGGTCAGTAAATCCTGAAGCATTTTATGAGTATGTTGAGCCGGTACTGTCGTACAACAGGCAAGATTTATTTAAGCGGGCAGTTGAGATCGTAAAAGATCAGGAAAAAGTCAGCACTGCCCTCCTCCAAAGAAGATTATCAATCGGTTATGCTAGCGCGGCGCGTATGCTTGATCAAATGGAAGCAAAAGGGATTTTTGGACCAGCTGAAGGATCCAAGCCCAGAGATGTTTTGAAAAATAAGGATAAATAATAAGATCCCCTTTCAGAAGTAGAAAATTTATTTAGAGTTTGATATTAATTTGTTTCGTGGTTGTATGTGTATAGTCATATACAACTTTTATTTTTTTGCCAAGATCTGTTTTTTTCACTTCATCAATTGCTAGAAAAATTCTTCGACGGTTTTCTTCCCAGTCAATTTTCTCAGTGCTATCTAATCCTCCACTGTGGCCGATAAATATTGAAACCAGTCCGCCCGGCCGGGTTACTCTGATCATTTCCTTGACAGCATTTTTCGAATCTATGGCAGTATCGGCATACCAGCCGACCGCTCTCATGGAAAACGTTAAGTCAAAAATACTATCTAGAAACGGTAGATCTTCAGCGTAACCAGGTATTGTCCGTCCCGGAAGACCTGGAAAAAAATTAAGCAATGGGTCAATGCCATAAGCATTTGGTATGCGCCCGACTGGTGTAGTGATCACATCTCGCTGTAAAACGTTATGTCCACAGGAAACATCAAGGACCATCTTTTTGTCACTTTTCCATCCTTGAATCACACTCGGGTCAAAGCGATCGGTGGTGGCTAAGGCCGATGTTTTGTATAGATGACCTAGATCAGGATTTGGATAAAGTATTTTTTCTGCATGTGGACTCCACTTTGGGTCAATTAATTTACTAATGTCCGGATAATCAAACCATTCATTATGTGGCGGAAACGAAGTCTCATATCTACGTCCAGCCATGACTGCTACCATATCACGATAATCGTCGATTAAGTTTTTTGTCTGTTTACGAGTGAGGGGACGACATATACTATCTAACAATATTTGTTCATAAACTTCATTTTCTATCGGGAACGTTTGCTCCGATAATCCATCATTTGATCCGGGATAAAATTGCTCAAGCTCAGCCACATTAGTAAATGGAAAGCTGAGGACTTTTCCGAGATAATCCAGGTCAAATTGAGGATAAGTTGGGTCCACCACCAAACCCTCATTATTATTATCCATAATTTCAATAATGCTGTGGCTTTTATCATGTTTGAGATTTTTGTTGGTTTTAGGATCGCGTTTCACTGTAAAGTCGACACAAAAAATGTCTACATTATGACCATGTGTGGCTATAGTTAGGCCGTGCGCCAAAGCGAGCGTTGTAAGCTCGCACATATTTCTACCGGTAAACTTTGATTGACCATCTATGGTTTCAAGTCCAAGAGCATCAAACCAACGAGTGGAAAATTTTGTTAACTTATCGATAAATTTTGGTGCGCGTTTTTGAATATAAGATTCAATCTCATTATTAAGATAGGTTTTGAATTCACCACTTCCACTTTGGTGACGTTTTCTTTTTTCCGGTCCCATGAGGATATTATATCATCATGACAATCTAAACATATTTATTTCATGACTGCTGATTAAACTCTTTTAATAAACGATAAAGTAATATTTTTATCTAAATTGTCGAAAAACTTATAGATTCATTGTCTTGCCTAAGAATATTTGATAAAATGAGTTACTTTTTGAGAAATATAGTTGGTCGCTTAGCTCAACGGTAGAGCGCTTCGTTTACATCGAAGATGTTGGGGGTTCAAATCCCTCAGCGACCACCACTTGAGTGGTAGAGCGCCCCGCCCAGCCTTCGGTTTTCAAATCCCTCCGGGTCCACCTTCGCCTCGCCGAAACCCGACTTAGTCGGGTGAAGGCGGGGAAATTTGGCTTGGCTACGGCGAGATAAATCCACTTTAGGTCGACGAAGTTTTAGTGAATTCATCTATAATAATTTTATATGCTCTACGTTTACACTCTTCGATGTAAAGATAAATGAACTTATATTGGTTGCACTAATAATTTAAAAGACAGGTTACAAAGACATAATAATAGCCATATTGAAGCTACAAAAAATAGAATTCCTGTTAAACTTATTTCATATTTCGCATTTAATAGTGAAAGCATTGCCTTTAATTTTGAAAAATATCTTAAATCCGGTTCTGGTAGAGCTTTTATGAAGAAACATTTCTTCTGAAGAAATAAATGCTTCTAAATCTCACGAAAATGCAATTTTATATATCAGAAGTGGTAAAACTTAGACGATAATATATAATCAAAGTAGCAGTAAAAGATTCTAAAAAAATGAGTATTAACCAAAATTCGAAGTTCTGTTTAAATAAGAAAACTACTTTGATACTTGCCATGGTTATCGGTGCTTCTATATTTGCATTTTTTATTTCATATTCCTTAAGTTATATGCCTTCTCATACATTCTATTCAAAAGCCACATATAAGCCACCGAATAACTTTTTTTTATCATTTACTGCAATGGGTTTAGGTAATTATATTTCAGAAGTTGCCTTCGTTAGCAAATATAATTCACTTACAAAACTAATTGACGAAAATCCGGGAGATGTGACATTAAAAGAAGCATTTTCTGCATTTATTAATGGCAACATTGCGATCGCAGGGGCTTATTTACAAGGATCTCGATTGGCTTCTGATAATATGCGTCATTATATTTATGGAGACGGAAAAGATATAGACATATCTAATGCCTATAAAAAAATTGGAATCGATAATTACGGATCAATGGGAGAATTTATGACTTTTGAGATTAGTTTTGGTTTAAACAATAAAAAGAGTTTAACTACATTTTCCGCCATGGATGTGTCAGATATTGGCTTTACTTATAAGACAGCAAAGAAAATTTTATGGAATGATTTGGATGTATTAGTGGATTCACAAACGGCCGGTTTAGAAAATGCATTAGGTAGACATACGTTATCCTCTTCGTATGAAGTAATTACAGCTGGAGGTATTGTCTCGGACCAGGTAGCTACACAACATGTGCCACTGATGTACTTTTTGTTGAGTGATTTAAAAGAAGCTAATAATCCATATCATATCGAACAAATCACTGTTAAACCAAGGGTAGGAATCACTCTATATGATAGATATATGTTTAATAAAGAAAGATCAGGTGCCGGCGCATATACGGAGAGTAGTCAATTGAAGTACGTTATGGATATAATATCTAAAACTGTTGGTTTTGGGGAACTGTCAATATATATGGATAAGAAATCATTCGAGGAATTAAAAAACGGAGCAATCTCTTTACCTGCGACAGGTTTGAAAAAACTTGAAGATTTAAAAATCGCAAGTAGTTATTCAATAAATGGCAACTTCCCAACTAAAGATGTCGGAGTGTTTTCAATCTACCTTATTATTAGAGAATGACTTTAGATTTAAAATATTAACATCGCATCCACGTATTTCTGTAGCTATGATTCTGGACGCGCTTTCTCGTCTTCGACTCGTTCGCTTGCCAGAATGACGTTTTAATATAGTGACACTCACTTTATTTCATTTTCGGTTAAACCGCTTTCAGATGAAATTGCAAATTTATATTTGATCTTTCAGCGAGATAGCACTCCGTACGTTCATTTTTCTTTGCAAAATGAACTACGGTGTGTATATAATCAAGATATGATTTATTTTTCTGAGATCAATAGAAAAAAAGTAATCACTGAGGATGGTATTAAAGTTGGGCACCTTGAAGACTTCATTTTTCTAGTCACCGAAAATCCAATCGTTACAAAAATGGTTGTAAGAAACGATGCCGGTCAAAAACTAATTATTTCAACCGATTATCTTAAGAAAATAAACAGCGTGATTATGATTGAAAAAGAATACTTAACTTCCTATCTTGAAGAAAATGAGCTCTACCTAGTAAAAAATCTCCTTGATAAGCAGATAATTGATATCAAGGGAAATAAAATAGTCCGGGTTAATGACGTTGCAATTCACAGCCAAGAAAACTTGACCATCTCAGGGGTTGACGTTGGAGTCATGGGACTTTTTAGAAGGCTCCAAATTGGTGGCGATTTACCGTATAGAGTAGCCCGTTTTTTTAATATTAAATTAACTTCTGATTTCTTATCTTGGGCCGACATTCAGCCGCTTGAGCTAATACGAGGTCAAGTAAAGCTCAAAAAAAGAGAAGAAAAACTTGAAAAAATCCGACCTGAAGATCTGGCTGATTACCTTGAAAAAACAAATGTTATTAACGCCCGGAAGTTTTTGAAAATCCTTGATACACAAAAAGCTGCCGAGGTAATAAGTAACTTAAATATAAGCTACCAAACGTCGCTTTTCAAAAACTTTCATAATGATAAAGCGGCGAGACTGATCTCATATATTGATCCTGATGAGGCAGTCGACGTATTATTAACCCTTTCTCCAAAAAAAAGAGAAGATATCATTGCCCTTCTTGAGCAAAATATTCCAATTGGCGGCTTAATAACAACGGAGTTTTTAACGGTTAGTTCAGAGGACACAGTCAGAGACACTATAAAAGCAATAAAAACTAAGACGGTGGATTTTTCATCCCTTGATTATATTTATGTAGTTAATAAAAAAAATGAAATGGTAGGCGTAATCAGCCAACACGAATTAATGCTTCAGAGCGAGGACACTCCGATATATAAATTCATGACTCAAAACGTCATCGTCGTTCACTTAACTACCCCTGTTGAAATAGCGGTGAAAAAAATGCTCAAATATAAATTGTACGCGCTTCCTCTTATTGATCAAAAAAAACAAATAGAAGGAATTATTACTCTAGATGATGTGAGCCAAACGATTTTAAAGAAATTCGATTAAATTTTTTATGAAAAAATTAATTGTTATTGCTGATTGGGCGGGAGACACCTTGCCTTGCCAAGAAATAAAAATAGCCGTTGAGGGATATCTTAAAAACGGATCATTATCCAATATAAGTTTTGTCGCTTCAACTCCATCAACAATTCACACTAGTTTTTTAATTTCACAGATTCTTGAAGATATAAATAGGTACGGCCAACCACTTGAGACAGTCGTTTTTCAAAATACCGATCCCCGGCTCCATACTAATCAAAGTGTAGTCAAAGCAGCCGGTGCAAAACCAATAATAGTTAGGACAGTTGGTGGAACTTATCTCCTTGGACCTAACGCGGGATTTAATTTTTCTATGATAAAAAATCAAATCGATGAGGTTTATGAATATAAAGGAATTAATGAAAAAGGGCAATTTCACTCAAGAGATTTATTTTCTAGAATTTCGGCTCATTTGATGGATTATATGGAAGATGAGCTTGAGCTTGAGGAAGTGAGCAGCGGCATAATACCTGACTTAGTCGGGCACTTTATTGGCCATATCGATAACTACGGAAATATAAAAACAACTATCACCGAAGAAAACTTTAAAGGCAAGCATGTGTACGGAGATCTCGTCAATGTAAAGATAAATAATATCCAAAAAGAAGCCAAATATACATCTAATTTATTTGGAGGAGTTCCTGGAGAATTGGTTATTTATCCGGGGTCTTCAGGTAAAAAAGAAAATAGATTTCTTGAAATCTCGATATGGAGACATTTTACTGAAGAAAAACCAACTACAGGTATAAATGAATTCAACTTCCCAAAAATAGGAAGCGAAATAACTCTGCTTTAATTTAAATTTAGTCTGATAAACGGGCTAGGAAAAGTTTAAGGTCTTTGCTTAATGAAAAGTTAAGACCTATTTTTTTCTTAAGAAAAAAATAAGAAAGGAGGTGATCCAACCGCTCCTTCCAGAACGGTTACCTTGTTACGACTTAACCCCCATCGCCGGCGATACCCTCTTCCGCATAAATGCGAAATTCAAGTGTCCCCGACTTTGTTGGCTTGACGGGCGGTGTGTGCAAGAGGCAAGAACGTATTCACCGCAGTGTAGCTGACCTGCGATTACTACCAATTCCGCGTTCATGAGGTCGGGTTGCAGACCTCAATCCCCACTGAGGGAAGATTTAAGGGATTTGCTCGACGTTACCGTCTGGCAATGCCCGTTGTTACTTCCCATTGTAACATGTGTGTAGCCCAGGGTATAAGGACCATGCTGACTTGACGTCTGCCCCTCCTTCCTCCCCGACTAAAAGTCAGGGCAGTCTCTCGTGATAGATTTAACACAAGATGGGGGTTGCGCTCGTTGTCCCACTTAAGGGCACTCCTCACGGAACGAGCTGACGACAGCCATGCAGCACCTGTAGCGATGTCCTTGCGGAAAGCCCGATTTCGCGGGCGATCATCGTTATGTCAAACCCTGGTGAGGTTCTTCGGTTCGTTTCGAATTGAACCACATGTTCCACTGGTTGTGTGCCTCCCCGCCAATTCCTTTGAGTTTCAACCTTGCGGCCGTACTCCGCTACACCCTTCAACCTTGCGGCTGAAAAATGCGGCTAGCAAGCATGCGTTTACGGCTAGGACTACGCAGGTCTCTAATCTGCTTCGCTCCCCTAGCTTTCGTGTCTCAGTGTCAGTTATCTTCCAGAGATTCGCTTTCGCCACTGGTGTTCCCCAGGGTATCAACGCATTTCACTACTCCTCCCTGAGTTCCAATCTCCCTAAAGAAAACTCTATTCTGTTAGTATTTTGCCCCTGTCTACGGTTAGGCCGTAGAATTTGAAACAAAACTTAACAGAACACCTACACTACTTTTTACACCCAGTAAAACCGGATAATGTTCGGGGCCCACGTATTACCGACGCTTCTGGCACGCAGTTAGCGGCCCCTTTCTAGTAAGGTACCGTCAATCCCGACAAAGTCGGGACTTCTTCCCTTACCACAGTAGTTTACGCTCGTTAGAACTTAATCCTACACGCGGCGTCGCGCGGTCAGGCTTTCGCCCATTGCCGACTATTCCTGATTGCTGCCTCCCGTAGGAGTGGGGGCCGTGTCTCAGTCCCCCTCTGGCTGTCCATCCTCTAAGACCAGCTACTCGTCATAGGCTTGGTAGGCCGTTACCCTACCAACAACCTGATAAGCCACAGGCACATCCCAAAACGTACAGTTACGTACTTTACCCGCTCAGAAGCTTGCGCTATGAGCGGGATCATGAGGTATTACCCCGTCTTTCGACGAGCTATTCCTTATTTTGGGGTAGATTCCTATGTGTTACTCAGCCGTCCGCCACTGCCCTAGACTTGCGTCCGGGGCTACGTTCGACTTGCATATCTCAGGCACGCCGCCAACATTCATCCTGAGCCAGGATCAAACTCTTAAAAAAATGAAAAGTTTTTCCCACCATCGACATCGTCGGGTGGGATCCTAACCCGTTTACCAAGACTAAATGAATTTAAAAATTGGCAAAGAAAAACAATACTGTCTCAAATTTTCAAAGTAC
>Ga0075796_139_pt1 | contig 17258 bp, 13 predicted proteins | sample RifGroC2_FD_67892 | JGI IMG/M metagenome (GOLD analysis project Ga0075796, IMG submission 67892) | Microgenomates (Roizmanbacteria) bacterium GW2011_GWC2_35_12
AAATAGCCCCAGATTGGGGCTAAAATCCAATCCGGAAAATTTTAAAATCCGATGCTTCCCGAACAAAGGAATTTTAACATGATTTGGAACATTATATAATACACCCTACGATTCTTCAAGAAGAAATCACATCTTCACTTCTACCTCAACACCTGCCGGTAGTTCTAAGTGCATCAGTGAATCAATTGTTTGATTTGTCGGATTAACGATATCAATCAACCTCTTGTGAATTTTCATGCCGAAATGCTCTCGCGCGTCTTTATCAATAAACGGAGACTTATTTACCACATAAACTTCAATTCTTGTTGGAAGTGGAATCGGGCCAATAATTGAAGCGCCCGTCCTGATTGCCGTGTCGACAATTTTTTGACAAGTTTCATCGATCAATCGATGATCATACGACTTCAACCTAATTCTAATTCTTCCTTTCGGCATAATATAAAGGTGCTAATAAACTTACCTAATTACTTGAAACCTAAAAATTTATTTAATTATCTTTGTTACTACTCCAGCTCCGACAGTGTGACCACCTTCTCTAACCGCAAACTTTAATCCTTCTTCCATGGCGACTGGGTAAATAAGTTTTCCTGTGACTTTAACATTGTCTCCAGGCATAACCATCTCAACTCCAGCTGGAAGAGTGACTTCTCCCGTGATGTCGGTTGTTTTTATATAAAACTGTGGTCGGTATCCCTTAAAGAAAGGAGTGTGTCGTCCTCCCTCTTCTTTAGTAAGAATATAAATTTCAGCCTCAAATTCTGTGTGAGGAGTAATTGAGCCTGGTTTTGCAATAACTTGACCTCTCATGACGTCGTCTTTTTCAATTCCTCTTATAAGAAGTCCTACATTGTCACCAGCGCGGGCCTCATCAAGAGTTTTCTTAAACATCTCAACACCAGTAACGACTGTCTTTTTAGTATCCTTAATTCCAACAATTTCTACTTCCTCATTTATCTTACAAATTCCACGCTCAACACGACCTGTTACGACTGTTCCGCGGCCCGAGATTGTAAAGACGTCCTCAACCGGCATCAAAAATGGTTGATCAACTGGTCTTGTTGGCTCTGGAAAATATTCATCGACCGTTTTCATTAGTTCTTCAATTTTCTTAATAGCTTCAGGATCGTCCTGCAATGCCTTAAGAGCTGAGCCTCTGATAACTGGAATTTTATCCCCTGGAAACTTATACTTAGTTAAGAGGTCTCTTACTTCCATCTCTACTAAGTCTAAAATTTCCTTATCAGCAACCATATCAACTTTATTCAAGAAAACAATTATTCCCGGTACGTTAACCTGTTTTGCTAATAAGATATGCTCTCTTGTTTGAGGCATTGGACCGTCTGGAGCTGATACAACCAAAATTGCACCGTCCATTTGAGCGGCACCTGTGATCATGTTTTTAATATAATCTGCATGCCCTGGAGCATCTATGTGAGCATAATGCCTTTTATCAGTCTCATATTCAGAATGATGAAGATTGATAGTGACTCCTCGTGCTCTTTCCTCAGGCGCTTTATCTATATCTTCATATTTTAAAAATTTAGCTTGACCTTTTTTTGATAAAACGTAGTGAATTGCAGAAGTTAAAGTTGTCTTTCCGTGATCTACGTGTCCAATTGTACCAATATTCAAATGAGGTTTATTCCTCTGAAATGTTCCGTCTGCCATATGTTTATAAATTTATATAATTGATAATAACAAACAAAAGAAAGCCTAAAATAAATAAGGCTTTTAACTTTTTATTTGTTTTCATGATAAAGGTAATCATGCCAAAAGTCAAGGGCAAAAAAACATTTTTTTAGAAGTTTTTTTGCCCGCAGACCCCGTAGACTCGCTCCTCGGAGGCGAGGATGTAAACCTCGCGACGAGGTAAGAGTTCTTCGGGGTCAAGTATAAAAGCTTGAATTTTTACAATAATGTTATATATACACTACAATGATTTAAAACATTGTAGTGGTGGCTTTTACTTCTCTACCAGCTAAATTAATTTCTGCTAGAATAAACTCATGTTAAACGAAGAGCAGAAAAAAGCAGTCGAATACAATAAAGGGCCATTATTAATCATCGCTGGCGCCGGAACTGGAAAAACTACTGTCATTGTAGACAAAATAAAGTACCTCATCAAAAAAAACTTAGCTTTACCCGAGGAAATATTAGCACTCACTTTTACAGAAAAAGCGGCCGCCGAAATGGAAGAGCGGGTCGATCGCGAGATGCCCTACGGGTACTTTCAGATGTGGATCTCTACATTCCATAGTTTCGCGGATCAGATTTTGAAAGAAGAAGCTTCACACATTGGAATTTCTCCAGCCTACCAACTAATGACGGAGGCTGAAACAATTTTATTTTTACAAAAAAACTTATTTTTATTTAATTTAAAATATTTTTCCCCCCTCGGAAACCCTAATAAATTTTTAGGCGATCTCTTAAATCACTTTTCCCGCCTCCGCGACGAAAATATTTCACCCGTAGATTACTTAAAATGGATAAAAAATATTAATTTTGGCAAGAAAGGAGACGAGCAGTCGACGAACGAAGCCAAAATGGAAATAGAAAAATATCAAGAATTGGCAAGCGCGTATAAAACATATCAAGAACTGAAAATAAAAGAAAACCTTTTTGATTTTTCCGATTTGATATTTTATTTGACAGAATTATTCGCCAAAAGAAAAAATGTTTTGAAAAAATATCAGAATAAATTCAAATATATTCTCATTGATGAATTCCAGGATACCAATATTGCCCAATATGATTTGATCAAATATCTCGCTCCTCCCGAGTCTAATCCATGTCTTACAGTTGTTGGCGACGATTCACAGGCAATCTATAAATTTCGCGGTGCCTCGGTCTCAAATATCTTGAATTTCATGAAGGATTATAAAAAAGCGAAGCAAATCACATTACTAAAAAACTATCGCTCATCCCAAAGAATCCTTGATGCGGCATACCGTCTAATTAAAAATAATGATCCTGACACTCTGGAAGCAAAGCTTGGAATTTCCAAAGAACTCATATCAGTAAAAAGCAAACAAGTAAAAAATCGTGACTATCGGCCGGAGTTTTATCTTGCTTCAACGCCTGAGGAGGAAGCTGATTATGTAGCTTCAGAAATATTAAGACTCAAAAAAGATTACTTGTTTTCCGATTTTGCCATCCTTACCCGAGCTAATAATCACAGTAATGCTTTTATAAGAGCTCTTGCCCGCAACGGAATCCCCTATCAATTTTTGGGTCCCGGAATGTTACTCAAGCAACCTGAAGTTAAAGACCTTTTAGCATATCTATATGTAATGAATAATATAGAAGACTCGGTTTCGCTCTATCGAATCCTTAATATGGATCTTTTTCAAATCGATGTCGTTGATATTACTTTGCTGATGGCTTTTTCTAAAAAAACCAATCTCTCACTATTTCAAGCTATCAATATCTATTTAAGTTTCTTTGAAAAATCACCACTTGAGAAAAGCTATGAAGTCTATAGAAAATATCTACCTCTCATCAAAGCCGAGACAAGAGAAAAGATAAAGTTTTTGTTTAATATGATCAAAAAACATTTGGAAAAAGTAAAAAAAGACTCTGCCGGCCAGATACTTTTTTATTTCTTGGAAGATACAAAGTATTTAAGTAAATTAGTTAACTATAAAACTGAAGGTGAAGAAAAAATTGCTCTTAATGTCTCTAAATTTTTCAATAAACTAAAAAGCTTTGAGAACTCCCATGAAGACGCATCGGTTTCATCAGTTGTTGACTACTTGACAATGAGCATTGAATTAGGTGAGTCGCCGACTGTCGGAAAATCTGATGCTTCAGAAATCAATGCGGTGAACATCATCACTGCTCATTCAGCAAAAGGTCTAGAATTTAAGGTTGTCTTCCTTGTCAATCTCACAAAAGGTCGTTTTCCAACCAACACAAAAAAAGAGAATATTACAATACCAGACGAGTTAATAAAAGAAATATTGCCAATAGGCGACTACCATCTTGAAGAAGAAAGAAGACTTTTTTATGTAGGCTTGACCCGGGCTATGGATCGTATTTACTTAACGGCTTCCAAATTCTATGGAGAAGGAAAAAGAGAACAAAAAATTTCTCCTTTCGTAAGTGAATCACTTCTTAAAAACGAACTAGAAAAAATTCTTAAAATTAATCATGAAAAAAAGGAGCAATTATCGATCTTTGATTTTAGAAAACCTAAAGAATCAATTGCGAAAAATAATTATATACTTCGAAATTTTTCATTTACGCAGCTTGAAACCTACGAAAAATGCCCTCTTCAATATAAGTACCAATTTGTCCTTAAAGTGCCTACCTCACCATCTGCTTCGCTTTCATTTGGCGACACTATCCACCGGACACTTCAAGCGTATTATCAAGAATTTATTAATGATAATAATATAGGGCTTGACCGATTGCTTTCAATCTTTGCATCCGCTTGGTCTCCGCTTGGTTATGCATCTAAAACTCACGAAAATAGAATGAGGGCTGAGGGGGAAAAACTTCTTAAGGAATTTATGGTTAAATTTCATAATAAAAATGTCAATATTTTAGGACTGGAAAAACTTTTTAAGATTAAGATTGGAGAAGATATATTCATAACCGGAAAAATAGACCGAGTTGATAAAATAAAAAACGAAGGAATTGAAATAATAGACTATAAAACGGGTCGACAACCAAATGAAAATGACTTAAAAAAAAGTTTGCAGCTTTCAATTTATGCATTAGCTGCAACAAATCCAGGTCTATATAATAAAAAACTTTCGCAAGTTAATCTCACTTTCTACTATTTACAGACGCCTGACAAAATATCATTCACAAAAACTGAAGACGATATAGAAAATACAAAAGAAAAGATTTTTAATACCGTAAAGAATATCCGAGAAAATGACTTTTCTCCACGGGTTGGGCCATGGTGCGACTTTTGTGCTTTCAAAATGATCTGCGAAGCCTGGCAATAAGGCTGTATAATAGGAAGTTATGAGTGATGTGATCATTAGATCTAAGCCGTTTATTAGAGTCCTTGAAATTTTGGTGCCATTATTATCATGGACTTTGATTACGTTTCCTCTTTGGTTTTCGCCATTCCATCCAGCCTTGGTCGCTTATTTTATAATATTCTTTGACTTATACTTTTTTTATAAATCAGCCAGCACTGCTTATAATGCAGTTTTATCGTACAAAGAAATTTTATTTCACAATTTAATTAACTACCGAAAAAAAGTAATTGCTAACAAAAAATCTAGTGAAATAAATCACTTTGTGATAATCCCAAATTTCAAGGAGCCACTTCATAAAATCGATTCAACCATTCAGGCGATTACAAAATCTGACTATCCATTCGGCAAAATATATTTGGTTCTCGCTTTTGAAAAGAGAGAAGAACAAGTCGAAGAAAAGGCAAAGGTACTTGAAGATAAGTATAAAAAGTTTTTCAAAAAAATAATTACCGTTTACCATGTTTTGACCGATAATGAGGAAGCTGGTAAAGCCAGTAATCAAACATATGCCTGTAAAGAAGTTACGTCTTTCGTACAAAAAAATAAATTAAATTCTAAAAAAGTAATCATCACAATCTGCGACGCTGACAGCTTATTGCCTAAAAATTATTTTTCTTATTTAACTTTTGAGTTTTTCCGAGATACGGGTCGACTTTATCACTTTTATTGGGCACCTGTTCTTTTATACAATAACTTTTGGCAATTGCCTTTATTTGTAAGAATGCAGGCTACTCTGTCTTCTATTTTAAGACTAGCTTTCCTGTCTCAAAAAGAAAATCTTATCCAAGTTTCGACCTACTCAACTAATCTTTGGCTACTCCAAGAGCTTAACTATTGGGATGTTGATATAATCCCTGAGGATTGGCATATTTATTTTCAGGCTTTTTTTACATACGGAAGTAAAGTTAGGACGATTCCCCTATTTACTATCGTAAACGGAGACGCTGTCTATTCTGGAGGCGTAATCAAAACAATGGTTAACCGTTACGAGCAAGAAAAGCGCTGGGCTTGGGGGGTGTCTGATGTCGGATATGTCTTAAAAAGATTTTTTACTTCGCCGCACATTCCTCCTATAGTTAAACTCAAAAAAATCTTTTTTATTGCCGAAACTCACCTCCTTTGGCCTGTATCTTTCTTTATCCTAACTATTTCGGCCTCGATTCCTCCGCTTATTAATCCGATATTTAAAAAAACCGTCCTTGGATTTTTACTTCCGAAGCTCTCTGCGCTTATTCTTACATTGTCCTCGGCAATGTTGATTCTTTATGTCTACCTTGATATCCAGATTAGGAAAAAGGTCAACATGAAAACTCCAATTAAATATTTGCCTATCTTAATAATTCAGTGGTATTTATTACCTATTGTCTCCTTCTTTTTCTCTTCCCTTCCTGCCCTTGACGCTCACACTAGAATATTGCTTGGAAAAAAGTTAAAATATAAAGTGACAGAAAAAGTCTAGAGGTATATAAAGTTAATTATTTTATTGACTTTATAGACTTTACGGACTTTATGAACTTTATAGACTAATTATGTTTAATTGGCTTTTCACCAAAACCCCTCTTATCTTTCTAGTCCAGTCTTTTTGGCGTGATGAAGCTTTTTCCTATCTAATGGCTAAAAAGAGTCTGCTTGATATTATGATAAGTACCGCTCATGATTTTAGTCCTCCATTTTATTATTTTGTCCTTCATTTTTGGATTTCTATTTTCGGAAAAAGTGAAATTGCATTACGGAGTTTATCGCTCATTTTTTACTGGGCGACACTTTATGTGGCTTTTCTTTTTTTAAACGATGTCTTCAAAATGACTCTTAAAAAATCTTTCCTTTATTTGCTCCTTTTTGTTATTAACCCTTTGTTGGTTTATTATGCATTTGAGGTAAGGATGTACTCCATGTTTGCCTTCTTTAGCATCTTATCATTCTATGCACTCTACAAAAAGAACTCTACTCTATATCTGATTTCTTCTATCCTCGGAGTTTATACTCACTATTTCATGCTTCTTGTGGTCTTAGGTCAATATGTATTCTTCAGATATAAACAAAAACTCGTCTTTATATCTTTTATCCCATGGATGGTATTTGTTTTATTTAATAGAAGCCTAGGCGTTCAGCCATTCTGGATTAATAAATTCAAATTTACCCATATATTTACATTTATTGGTAATCTCTATTCCGGTTACGAATATGGCTCCAAGCTAGTAGACAAAATTATGACTCCACTGTCTGTTTTGTTGTGGATAATAATTATCTTTGCTTGTTTAAAAAGATCAAAAAACCATCCCGCCCAGCAAAAGCTTTTTAAGCTTATTGCTGTTTGGGGTCTAGTTTTACCATTTTTTGTTGTAATAGTTTCTTATCTTAAGCCAATTTTTCTGCCAAGATATCTTATCTTTGCTGTATCTGGTCTCATTTTTCTTCTAATCTTTTCCTTTGAAAGAATGTCCGGGTTTTTCAAAATATTTTCATTGAGCCTGTTAGTTATTATGTCGTTAAGTTTTATGAAGGTCGAGGTACTCGTAAGGAGAAAGGCTAACTTCAGAAAGCCAATTAGAGAAATAAAAAACCTTATGAAAAAAGACGATGTCTTATTGGTTACATCCGAGCTTGATTATTTTACTGCCCAATATTATCTCGATGAAGATAGAGTTTTTATCTACGGTAAAAATTATAGCGAGATTCAGAATTATATTGGTAAGGTTTTAATCAAAGAGGAGGCCGTGGTCAATAAACTCCCGGTCTATCCGAAACGAGCTTTTGTCCTTAATGAATGGGGAGGATACGACGTTCAGGCTCTATATTAATTTACTATAATAAAGATTAAATTATATGAAGATAATTTTTCAAAACGATTTTTAAAAAGAATTAAGAAAAAAGTTTGGAAAAATCTACAACCTTTCCCTATAAAAAGAAAGCGATCGGGAATCGGGCAAAACAAAACTACAGAAATGTCTGATTACTTTGATTATAGACAATACGACAGAGCTACACGCGCTCACGCTTTTTACCAAGAAATGATTAACGGGATGATTGATAACCTAAAGAAACAGATAACAAAAGCAAAAACAAAATTTAGAGTTTTAGAGATAGGTTGCGGTAATGGTTCTCTTACTGATAGATTGGTACAACTGCCTAATGCAGATATACTGGCAACTGACGTTGATAAAAACAGTATAAAATTTGTAAAAAGTCGGTTAAAGTCAGACAACTTGAAAATCAAAAGAGTAAACGCTCTAAAAATCAAAAACAGAACTCCTTTTGATGTTATAATAGCTTCATGGAATTATGAACATATTACCAATTACAAAAACGGATGGAAACTCGGCAAAAGTATTTTTGATAATTTAAAAGATGATGGAATTTATATTGAAGGAGCAGAGCTTGTTGGACCATTTAAAAACGAGGGGGGAAGACAAAGAACTTTTTTAAACTATCATGAAGATATTATTGACCGAGCTTTAAAAGCAGGAAATATAGATACGGCTCAAATTGAATACGGAGCTTTGGTTTCTGGTTTAACTGGAGTAAGCCATTTTAAAAGAGATAAAGATACTCACGTCAAAGAGATGGAAAAGGGTGGTTTAACACTTGTTACTTGGAAAAAGTTTGGTCCTTTCTCAAAAAAAGTTGGTACTGCCGGTAACTATCTTTTTATTTTTAAAAAGAAATAGCTCAAAACTAATTTTTCTTATTGAGTTTGATTGCTGTTAAAATATTTGCGGATAGCAGTATTTGAGCGATTAAATAAGCTTTAGCTGGACCAAATCTATCTGCTAATGATCCCAAAACAATAGAGAAAATGCCATAAACAAGTTTTGCCATCAATGAATTTAGAGAAGCCATAGTTGCCTGTTGGTTTTTTGGATATTCTTTTTGTCTTAATGTTGTTGCCGCAGTTGATCCCGGACCAAAAAGTATAGAAGTGAGAGACATTAATATTGGTGAAAAAATATTAGAAATAATTGCAGCAGTCAAACCTAAAAATCTATTAACAACATCATATACTATCAAAATTTTATAAATGCCAATTTTCTTTATTATTTTAGAACTAAACCATAGACTAACTACTGCGCCAAAATAAGAAAGAGCTCTACTCAATCCAATTGCCCATATAGGCCATAAAGTATTTATAAAAGCGGCACCAAACTGAAAGTTAGCCTCACCTACCCCTTCACTGATAATATATCTGATACTTAATAATCTAAGCTTTTTATTTTTCCAAAGGGATAAACTTGAAAGATGAATATGAGAGAAAATATTCGCCGATTCTTTTCGAAACACTTTTGGATCTATTATAAAAAAAGAAATAATAATACAAATAAATTGAGGAATTACCGAAAGCCACATGATAATCGGAAAAGACCAGTAAGCGATGATACTTCCAATAACAACTCCAATCATTCTGGCAGCTTGAGAAAAAGAATTTATTTTTCCTAAATATTCATCAAATTTATGACGATTATTTGTTTGTCTTAAACTGTCATTAAATAATGCATCATTGTTTCCGCTATACCAGGCGTTGGAAAGACCATTAAAAGTTGCTCCTAAAAATAAAATCCAATAGTTAGTGCCAAGCGCATAAAGAATTGCTGAAATAAAAGCAGAAAAAGCGCCTAAAATCACCGTTCTCTTTCTCCCAATCAAATCTGAAAAAATCCCCGTTGGAACTTCAAACAAAGCCGAAGAAATCATTGATACCGCAAAAAGACTCATTGCTAAAGTAAATAAAACTGCGCTGTGAAATTGCAGATCGGTAAAAAAATTAAAGAAAGCCAGAAGTCGGATGTTTCTTCTCATAATATCTATTATAAAGATTTTAAAATCTTGAATAACCACCACTTACCTTACTATATATCGGTCTTTTTTGGAGTTGTGTAAATTATAGGTCATTATAATAAATAGTTTATTCCGTATTTTTGATTTTAAATAAGCTGTGCAAAACATTGAGGGTCATCGCCAATAAGTTTTCCGTCTTCAATTTTTCCTCCAAATCCAAGCACAGTAGCCCGACATTTTCCACGACATTGGTTCATATAAAATTTACAATCTGTACATCCAACCTTTTCGGCATTACGATATCTTTCAAAATTTGGATGATTCCAGGCTTCATCTACAGAAAAATTAATCATATTTGGTCCCATGTATTTACCTTCTGAATCCACATCTAATATAAAAGGACATGAAAATACCTGACCATTAGGCAACATACTTAAGTATGTTGTTAGCGCTCCACATTCGGCATAGTTAAAAGGAAATGGTTTATTAGACTTATCTTCATATGTTGGACAATACAAATCTTTATATTTCAAAGAAATTTTAATTCCAGATTTTTTAACGTTAAGTTTCTTTCGTAAATTCTGAACTATTTTTGCAAATTCTTTATATTCGACAGGATTCAGCATTTCATCAGTCAAAGTATACCGAGCTCGTCCACTCGGCTTCAGCGGTATAAAATTAATGTTGAAACCATATTTTGCAACTAGATCAACTAAAAATGGAACATCTTTTAAGTTATCTTTTCCCACAGCAGTAGCAATAATAACTTTGATAGATTTATTAGGATTTTTTTTATTAAATTTATATATTCGTTCAAATGTCTGTATAGCTCTGTCATATCCGCCTTTTCTCCTTCGTTTATCATTAATTTCAGGTCTTCCCTCGAGACTAATCGCGATTTCATCGATCCCAGAGTCAAAAACTTTTTGCGCTATAGATTCTACCCACCACCCATTTGAATATATTCCTACATTCATCCCATATTTTTTTGCTTCTTTGATTGCCTCAAATAAATCAGGTATTATCAAAGCCTCTCCTCCAGTAAATCGCCATTCCATTGTTCCTGAATCGTAAAATTTCTTAATAATTTTTTTTGTTTCGTCAATTGTTCTTCTGACCTCGGTTACAAAAGCACTTGAAGAAAAATAACACTGATCACAATTAAAGTTACATCTTCTGGTGTAACTGTCGAATATACGGATAGGAGCTGTTAACATTCCCTCATTAATTTTTTTTGGAGGTTTAATACTTCGCATTTCTGGAGCTTCAAGTCTTCCCTTTTTATTAGTAATAATATATCCTTTATTTATAAACTGCTTGACTTTAGTTGTTGCTAGCTTTTCTCCTAGATTTTTTTTAATTTTCAATCCTTTTACTATTGACGCAATAAAGGTATATTCATCTTTCGTTAAAATTTCAATATTTAATGTTTTCGTATCATGAATAATTCCTCCAAAGTATTCTTTTCTTAATGTATATCTGTAAATTTTTGCCTTCATATTTTATTCAAAAATATATCACCTTCGTGTTTACTTACCTTGATTATAAAATCAAACTTATCATTTTTCATACAAAGATTAAAATCATTTCGAGAAAACTCAGTTAATGGCTTCTTTAAAAAACCGTCTGTACATTTATGTTTTTCTAAATGCTTTTTTATGTCTTTAAAATTCAGCGATTTACCTTCTAAATATTTTTGAATATATTTAGCATACATATAATCTTCATTATCATAAAAGCTAGAATCAGTACAGACAAAACTCACAATATCGGGTTTTTTTTGTTGTATATAATTAATAGTTGCACCGCTATTTACAAAGCTTCCTGTAATTATTTCTTCAGCATTAACAGATCTAACTATTCCTTTTGTTCCTGCAGTGGTTGTCATTACAACAGTTTTATTTGAAAAGTTAATTTTTTTGATTTCAGTAGGTGAATTGCTATGATCAAAATTTGGAATAGGTTTGCCGTGACGCTCTCCCAGAAGAATATAATCCGGATTATTTTCTTTAAGTTTTATGGCTTGTTCGATAGTTTCAACAGGAATAATAGTTTTGCATTTATTATGAAATAAATAACAGGTAGTAGAAAAAGCTCTTAATACGTCTATTACTATTACCAAACCTTTTGCCTCATCGATAGTTTCTAGATTTGTAAGTTTAAATTTCATAATCTTTTTAAAACTTTACATTAACGACTGGGTTTTTATTTTTAAAACGACGAGCTGCTGATTTATAAACATTGGCTAATAATATAGTACCACGTTCGTGATCAAGATAATCAGAAATTGATTTTATATTTTTTTTCCTAATAAGATCCATAAACTCTACTATACATTTCCTTCGAGCATCTTCTTGATGTCCTCGCGAATAACCTTTAATAATATTTCTATCTAAATCTTTTATACTAAACTTTTGATAGTTCTTCCATTTTGGAAATAAATTGTTATTTCTAAATACATGAATATCTAAATTATATTCTCCTCCTATATCAAAAAGTTTATTTTTTTTCTTAGAATTAATTTCAGTAGACTGATATGAAATAAATGAAATTGCTTGAAAAGGGCCTTGTTCAATATAATACGATTCATGTCTTACTCTACCGTTACCTTTATACAAATCTGCTTTTGGTTTAAGCCAGCCTCTTTGTGAAAATCCATTATGGTTAAAATTTAGACTACCCAGAGTAATAGTGTCCTCGTTATGTTTAAATGCAAAAGAATTAAATGCATCAATTTCTCCATAATTTTTTGTTATATTTCTAAATTCTTTTTCTTTATAAATATTATATTTTGTAAAATTTGGAAATATTTTTTTGTAATCTTTTAAATTAAGTTCAGAAATAAAATCTTTAGGTCTAATAAAGTTTGTAAAGATATCAACATTATTTATTTTTTTATCTGGAGCCTCGGCTCCATCAATAAGCCATGGAACGATATCAAGGGCATGATAACCTGTATGAGAACACTTTCCATAACCATCATTATATGAGTGATATTCAATATCTATAATTTCTGAGGGTAATCTCCATTGCCCATCTGAGTGAAAAGATTGCATTGAGGTAATAGGGCAATTTGTTTGTTGAAATACTTCTTGAATAAGATTTTTCATTTTTTGAAAAGCCGGATGATATCTTCTCTGCGCCATTAAACTAAATATCACGTCTCCATACCTCTTTTTAGCCTTCAAGTATGACACTTTTAGATATTTGTAATCATTAAAAATTTTCTCCGCCGCCTTCTCAGAAGTTGACGAGTTTATAACCGAAGAAATTGGCTTATCCATCAAAATATGAAGCCCTTTTGATAATGCCCAATCTGCGTACAAGACATGTGATAAAGGTTCTGTAGATATTATTACTCCATCGATTTTATATTCCTGAATTACTTTATTTAACGCACTCACAGTTTTATTATTTAAAATTTTTTTATATGTATTTTTTATGTAGTAAATTGGAATAATTTCACTTCGTTTTTGTAGATATTCTTCTATTATTTGTTTTTGACTTTGAAGATCTACAGCATAAACAATTTTTGCATTTAAAGATTTCTCTTCATTTTTAATGATAGGATAATATATCCTCCTGGCATGTGGTCCAAAACCTATTAATAATATATTTAAATTTTTCATAAATTTATTCAAAATATTTAAACCAAGATTCAGGTCCATTAACTTTCTCTAGATCATTTAAAATGATAGCTTCGGCTTTTTTCTTCTTTTCTACTGTTAATTTTATAGGGTAAGGTATTATACTACCCAACCGATATAGCAAAATTCCTTTTACTATTTTTTCAACTAAATTTGGGTCGAAATTTGAATTTCCATAACCTTCAACAAACTCTTCTATGCTTTTCAACATTAGTTTTTTGTTAGTTAATGTATGTAATACTACGTGGGCTATCGCATATCCAAAATCAAACTCTGCATTTCCAGCATGTGCTGTTTCTAAGTCAAAAAAAGTTAATAATCCATCTTTATGAGGTACGCCAATATTTTTTGGTGCTGCATCTCCTAAAATTAGACGTCGATTTCGCAATGCAGACAATTCTTGAATTAATAAATTTAGAGTTGAATTATTTCTATATCCAAATCTGTGCATTAATACTTTTTGAAAATATTCTTTATCTCCATTTACTCGTACAGGCTCTGAGATATTTTGTGTAGCATTATGAATGACTCCAAGTGTCTGCCCATATTTTTCAAATATTTGTTTTTGTATGTGTCTTTCTTCAAACAACGTTTCCAGTTTTTTACCTTTTCCTATTACATCTGATACAACAAGATAGTGTTCATCTGGGTTATACGAATGAACTTGGGGAACGAGATTTGGCACAACACCTCCAAGCATTATTAGAGCTCGATGCTCATGTTCTATATCATTTGGATTACATGCAATCGTTGGAATGGTTACAAAATGATCTCCTCTTATTTTTAAGTAATAACTAGAGTCGCGACTATCAATTTTGTAAACATTGTGGGCAACACCGCCTGAGACTGGTCTGATTGAATTAATATTTGATAAAGTTTTTATAAAAGGATCATTACGCACAATGCCTTCAATTTCATGTGGTATCTCTAAAGTGGTTCTAATTTTACCTTTTTATCTTAGGTGTATAATTATACAGTAGATTATAGGCCTATTCAAATTTACCTTATGAAAAATATCTTTCAGAAAATTAAATATACGCCTTCTAAAACCGCAATGAACGTGCTTATTAAAGGTAACATTATTGCACCTGGGGAAGCTCCTCAAAAGATGTTTGAGCGTGTTGTTAATACTATTTTTGGAATTGAGGCTTCTATGGGGATAAATGCAAGTGAAACGGAAAAAATAAAAAAATTGTTTGCTCAATATATGTCAAAAAAATTATTTACTCCTGGTACCCCAACTTTAACCAACGCAGGAAGAGATGGATATGAAAAGTCAGCACTTTCTTCTTGCGCAATTATTCCTACTGATCTTAGAAATAAAGTTAAATCAAAAAAAATAATTAAAGCATATTATCGTCAAAACATGGGTTCAGGTTTTGATCTTTCGCCATATAAAAACCCAATTGAGTTACTACTTTGGTTAAATAATCTGTCGGTTAGTGAAACAAAAAATGGTCAATATGATAGATATATTGGTAATATGGCAAATCTTCATATATCTCATCCAAGTATCCGCGGTTTTATAGATTTAAAGAGAAATCATTTATTACCGCATTTCAACTGTTCTATTGTTGTTAACGATAACTTTATGAATGCTGTAATAAAAAAAGAAACTTATCAACTTGCGGACGGACAAATAGTGAAAGCTCAAAATCTTCTCTATAAAATTTCAGAAAGTGCTTGGTCAATAGGCGATCCAAGTATTATCAATCTTGATCGAATGAATAAAGATAACCCTATCAAAAAAATTTTGCCATATATCTCGGCGCCTCCATGTGCGGAAATGGGTCTTTCTAATGGTGAGACATGTCAATTCATCTATATAGATATATCAAAATTTTGTACTGTAAAAGGAATTAATTACAAATTATTAAAAAGTGTCGTACGAATAATCGTCGATATCCGTCAGAAATAAGCTCTTCAGTTGCCCGACTAAAACGTAAAATTGGTATTGCTGTATCAGGTATTGCGGACACTCTTTTGTATTACAAATTGCCTTATTCTTCAATAAAAGCAAGAAGTTTAGCTAGAGATGTTGTTTCCTATGTTAATTATATTTCTAAATGTACATCTGTTGAACTCGCTGAAAAAAGAGGATCATGTGAAGCAATGAAATTTAAAGAAAAGAATGAATATTATTATGATTACTTATCAAAAAGATATAACTTTTCTACACACACGGTTTCTAAAAAAGAATGGAGGAGATTAAACGACAAAATTAAAAAAACAGGTTTATTGAGAAACATTTTAACAATCACTCAACCTCCAGCGGCACGGGTTTCTCTACTTATGGACTGTAGTTTTGGTATCGAACCAATCTTCGGTTTTCCAACAGAAATTAATCAATTTCCTAAATCTATCGTCACTTTTATAAAGAAGAACTATAAAGGCAATATAAAAAATGTTTTACAAAAAGTTCGTAAGGAAGGTACGTTTAAAAATACCAAATTATCTTCATCTGCAAAAGAGTGTTTAAAAACAGCAACTGAATTATCTCCGATATCTCACATAGAAATGGTCGTGGCTCTTGCGGGGTCAAATGGTGTGATTGATGAAACTGCATCTAAAACAGTAAACTTGCCAAAAACTGCCTCAATTGAAGCTGTCTATGAAATATTTTTACTCGCTCACAGTATGGGTTTAAAAAATATTTCAATCTATCGTGATGGTTCTTATCTTAATCAACCTTACAAACTATCCAGATAAAATATTTATCCAAAAAAATTATTTCTTTGTTGTAAACTTCGTTGCAAATATTATATTCCAAAGGACTATTGTTATTATGATTTTTCCCTTTAATAAATGACCTAGCAAACTCTTTTTCTAAATTAGTTTCGCATGTTTCATATGTTTTTTGAAACAACAATAACAAATTGCTTTCTTTACTGTGTTTTATTAGTTCTCTAAATTCTTTTAAGTCTCTGTGGTAAATAAGCTCCCGGTTTATCCAAAGCGAGCTTTTGTCCTTAATGAATGGGGAGGATACGACGTCCAGGCCCTATATTAACAATTCTGTTGTCTAACCGAAAATTTTACTATTTTGATCAGCAAGTGAAAAATTTGGCGCTTTCATATTTATTAACTTTTACTTTTTTTACCTAAATAGTCCCTGAGATAATTTTCTTCTTTAGGTTCCATTAGATTTTTATAGATAATATAACAATCGACTCCGTGCCAAGCCTTTGGCAATGCTCCGCCTAAAGAAAATCCTCGATTTTTATAAAATTGGATATTATTAATTGTTGTCCAAAGAAAAAGTGTATGAGCTCCTTCTTTTATGGCTTGCACTTCCCAGAGGGATAAGAGTTTAGCTGCAATTCCTTGTCTTCGATATGGCTTATCAACCGCTAGCCAATCTGCAAAAGACACACCCGCAATGGATTTTGCGAATAATAAATATCCAGCGATTATATCACCATGATAAGCAAGAAATAATTCTTTAACCCCACTATCAAACTCCCGTTTAAGAAATACAGGTGAATAATCCAAATCAATAGTGTATCCAATCGAATTTGCAGAGTAGTAGGGAAAGAGATTGCCTAATTTATTCCTAAAAAAAACTAAGAATGGACTAAAGTTATCTTTAGTGCCGGTTTTATATATTATTTTTTTCATAAGAATATTATACAGCTTTACTTAAAGATATAATTCTTCAATCTGGTAAAATATAGAGGTTTCATGCCCGGTTGCTATGCCCGCCGACTTGTCCCTCATAGCACGTAGTGCGAAGTGGGAAGCTTTATGCGAAGGAGGGTCTAACGGCCTGCCCGCCATCGCTGGGATTTGAGCTGGGAGATCGTCTAATGGTAGGACAACGGACTCTGAATCCGTTTATCTTGGT
>Ga0075796_144_pt1 | contig 15253 bp, 18 predicted proteins | sample RifGroC2_FD_67892 | JGI IMG/M metagenome (GOLD analysis project Ga0075796, IMG submission 67892) | Microgenomates (Roizmanbacteria) bacterium GW2011_GWC2_35_12
GACTATCTATTTCCGACGTTAAGTCGGAATCAGGTTACCCCGCTATATCTTACCACTCGCCTTACCTACTATTCGTAGCGCGGCTCGTGGAGCGATTATCAGCGGGTAAATATATTTCTATGGGCTTATATGGGCACATGGGCACGAACACGAACCTGAAATCATTTACCCCGCCGAAGTTTTAACGAAGGCGGGCCTCCTCGATGCTGAAAATCATTCTGATTTGTGAATTTTAATTCATAAAATCGGGATTGATGATTAGAGCATCATGGATTCCACACTGAAGACAAATATTGACAAAAAAATATTGAGTAGTAGAATGTAATCATGATCACAGACAAAGATGTCACAAAACTGAAAAAAACTTTCGTCACTAAAAATGAATTTAAAAAAGAAATGAAAGACGCTTTTGAAAAAAACACCGGTATAATTGTCAAGGAAATTACAACTGTTATAAAAATGGTTGGTGAAATTAACCAAAAACTTGACAAAAACAAAAAAGAGACTGATGATGTCTTAGATGATCATGAAAGACGGCTTGATAAAGTCGAAGATAAGGTCTTCTCGCAAGCTTAAACTACTCTTTAAATTGAGGATAGAAGATGGGCTTGGAGGCGGGTTAGGAAGGTAGAATATGGAATTTGGATTGATCCAACTTCAATTTCTATTTTCTTAACTCGTTTCCATTCCTAACTTCCCTCTCATTCTAACTAACTAGCCACTAATCACTAGTCACTAATCCCTATCTCATTGTCTTCATCGCGGAATCCATTAAGAAAGGAGATAAAACCAGGAACCAGGGAGTGAACTCAACCCCTACCTTCACCGCGATCGGTGATAACAATTCCAAAAGGTCCATGGACAAACACAGTCCAATATGGATACTCACGGAAAACGAGAAAAAGCAAAGAAAAAAGGATAATGACATGAAAAAGAGTTGGTTACCCATCACGTTGGGAGTCGTCCTTGCACTTGTGCTTGGATTAGCATTACTTGGAAAAATGCCGACTCCGTTTGCTTCGAAAGAAGCCACCCCCGCCCCGACTCAAGAGGAATTGGCCCCCAAGGCTGACCCCTCTTACGAGCCCCCCGTCAACGACGTCCCGCCCACGCCCACCGCGTCGCTCATCCCGTCGCCCACCGCGACCCTCACCGCCGTGCCCACCGCGTCGCTCATCCCGTCGCCCACCGCCCTGGTCACCCCGACCCTGGTCACGCCCTCGCCTGAAATATGACGAAACCGGATGTGATCCTCAAAACCTTGTTGCCTGCCGCATTAATGGACAGACAGAATTCCCCGCGATTTTTGTTCGCCGAATTCAGTCAGGAGTTCTCTCTCTGACTCAAGGAATTGTTGCCATCCAGCAACTTGCCGCCGCCGCCGGTGTTCCCACTAGTGACGCGTGGACGACTTTGACCGCCGACCCGGTTTATGCCACATTCGTGTGGTGCCCTGCAGGCAATTGCTCGTATCCCCCGGATACAGCTTTCCCGCTTATGGGCATTTCTGGTTTGGCGAACGTACAGTTCAGCCTCGCGATTGTTTCGGCACATTCACCCTCGACGCCCCCCGCGTCCATCAACACGGTGACATGCCCGAACGGCGACTGCTGGTCTGCACCCTTGCAGTAACCTAACCCAATGGAGGATATCCAATGAATAAGAGATATTTATCTCGAGGTCCTCCAGGACATACTGTGGTTATTAACAGATTTTGATCGCATTTTGCGCTCATCGCTTCCCGCGATCAAAAATCTCTATATATCCCCTTATGTCCTTCCTTATCAGCTTAATTAAATTTGAGCTGAGATCGAAGGATATGAAAAATTTCAGAAAAACATCAAAGGTTTCGGTCATCATACCCGTTTATAACGGCGCTTCTTATCTTGTCGAAACAGTCGAATCGGTCCAAAAATCAACTTATAAAAACTTTGAAATTATCTTGGTCGACGACGGGTCCAAAGATAAAAGCAAGGGATTGTGTCATCGTTTGGAAAAAAAGTATAAAAACGTCAACTTTTACTGGTTCAAAAAAAATCGTGGCTTAACCTCAAGCTTAAACTATGCCGTAAAAAAAGCTAAGGGAGAATTTATCGCCCGTATCAATCAGGATGATATTATGATGCCAAATCGATTAAAAGAACAGGTAAATTTTTTAAAAGAAAATCCAGAATATGTGGTTGTTGGTGGAGATATTACCCTTTTTGACGAAAATTATCGATTTGTTGACAATATTTCTTTTCCAAAATCTGATTCTGACATAAGAAATCAATGGCTTTTGATGAGCCCGTATGCCGATCCAACAGTTATGTATAGAAAAGATGCTTATCTTAAAACTAAGGGCTACCAAAAATATTTCTGGCCGGCTGATGATGTTCATATGTGGTATCAACTCGGGCAAGTTGGAAAATTAGCCAACCTGAATAAGATTTTGACAAGGGTCAGATGGCATAATAAGGCGGGATCGATCGCCTCTCATAAGATACAAATCGAAAAAACCTTTGAAGTTCATGTTTGGGCTTCGAAAAATATTCAAGAAGCTAATTTTTACCACTGGATATTCTGGTACTCACAACTTATTGCCGGTAAATTATTTCCACCGAGATTTAACTGGTTTATTTATCGAAGAATCAGGGAGATTCAAAACTTTTTACGTGATCTTACAAAAACCGCTAAGTTGAATAAGGTCAGTATCCAACCTAAAAGGTATAGTGTCTCGGGAGTATAAAAAATATAGAATTCTTTTTTTGGGTTTGACTGTCCGTCATAATGAATGGCAAAACAATTAGCGTAACCATCGCATTTTAGTGGTTCTTGGCCATTTGACAGTCGCCATTGCCGATCATAGCCCTGATTAAAAAAGAGTAAATAATCTCCTGGTTGAGGAAAATTTGCTTTGACCTTCCATAATGAAGGCAATATTTTTTTATACGATACATTATCTTCAGAAATCTGTTGATAGTTTGTGCCGAAATTCTCCGAAGTCAAGCTCATTTCGTTCCATGATGAAGGATAGTCAATCATATTAATTGATCCCAAAGCCATCAATCCTTCATTTTCAGTCGTCTGAAAGATATGAATATTCATATCTTTTGAATAAGTATCTGTTATCGTAGTTGGGTCAAATAACCTTGAAGCCGTAATCATTTGAGAATTTGTTAGTTTTTCTTTTATACTATCAAGTCCGCTAAATAGACCTTGATCTTGAAATTGTTTAGAAAAAAGATTTGGATATCCCTGATATAAAGAAACTCTTTCCAAAAATAAATTGTCCCCATTCTTTCCCAAAACAATAAAAGGACTCTGGCCAGAGCCAAGAAAATAATCAGTAGTAAAGACGTAGGGCCTTTGATAAGCGTAATTAAAATTTAAATAAAAATATGAGTCACAGTTTTGAACATCGTTGAATAGTATATTTTCAATGTAAATAACTGTCCTATCATCTCCTCCACGACATTTTTCTTGTGAAAGATTAAAAGATTCAAAGTCAGGTTTATGAATATAAGAATAATTTGATAAAAATTTAGGGAAAGATATTGATAATGGACCGGAGATAACAACTGTCTGATCTGGGAAAAAAGGGTTAAAATCTAAGTTTTTTTCTTCTAGTTTTGAATAAAATATTTCTTTGATATTTTCTACATTCATTGTTTGCTGATAATTTTCCACCGGAACCGACCCGATGACGACCGTAGCTGATTGTTGATCAGAAATAGACGACTGTAAAGGTACTAAATATGATGTTAAATCCGGGAAAATCTTTAAATTACGATGTAAGTTTAGGCAACCAGAATTTTCCCCTTGTTGTATACAGATATAACCAGAGATTGGAGTTGTTCCTTCACTATTTAAGACTTGTTTTGAAAGAGATTGAGTATCAGGTGGGGTGCTTCCTTTCTCGGCACTTCCTTTTATTTGCATTTCGACCTCTAGATACCCGTCACTGTTATCTAAATTTTTTGGAAATATAATTGGAGCGCTCACACAATTAGACTTCGTTCCATAACATGATGGTGGATTAGTTGATGTTAAAGAATTATTAGGTAATAGTAACTCAGCACTTTTTTCGAATAATGAAATATTAATATTTTTCCCATCAACTAAGTAAGAGGTTATATAAGTATTTTCATTTGATATATTTATTGGAATTGGAATAAAAATATCATTTAATTTGATTCTATAAGTTGATGAAATTTGTTGAGTGGTATTATAAGTCCAATTGCTTGCTATAAATGCGCTATCTACTGAGCTATCGATTGGATTTGGAAGCTCAAATTGTTCTGAACCTAGATATTGTTGAAACTGATTTCCGTTAATGTTTGGGTAATATCGATGATAAAAATCAAAACTCAGGGTACTTTTTTCAACTTTTCCATAAATATCTATTAGATAAGGCCCCTTATCGTTTGACGTTTTTATCTGGTACGTCAGAGAGTCCGTATTTGAATTTTTATAACTCAAAATAACTTCATTACCATCCCGTGTTAGTTGATGGTTTTGTTGTTTAAATGGATATAAAATGGAGGGATTATTTTTTTCTTGGATTACTGTTGACGACCCAAGATTTATATCAGTTTCCAGTAAATTATCTATATATGGATCGACGTTTGTAGCGTTTTTAACAAACGAAATTGGCTTACGGATTGCATTAACTGTATAAAGATCTATCGACGTTTCGATTGGAAGATTAGCTGAAAAACCAGTTTTCTTGACTGGATATAGTTTTTTATAATCTGGATAAAGTTCTGATAATGATATTGGGTAATTTCCCAAATAATTTATGTCCGGATTTTGTCTCAAATATTGCATCATCTCAATTACACGAACAGTGGTCTGGCGAGCGTTATAGTTCATATTACGCGTGTAGATGTCTGTTGAAATAGACTGATCGACGATAAGATATTTGATACCGACTTTTTTTATAAGACTTAGGAAATTTTCCGCCTGCAGTTGTTTTTGTTCTGTGCTAGTTGCTTGATAAAATGAATCAAGAATCTTTCCAATCTTTGAGTCAAGATAACTATTCTCCATACTTCCAGGTTCAAAAGTCTTATCAATATAAGGTTTATCAATAAGGTAATGAAAAAAGGCCGACCCGAAATATCCCCAAGAGTAAGAGCGCCAATAGTTTTGCCAGTTGTCCATTGGCAGGTGCAACACGCGACTGTCTTCCGGATCGTCATTAATGATTTTGGCAATTTCAAAATATGCTTTAGGAATTTTTGTGTAAACGAAAAAACCAATCAGATCACCAGTGACATAGCTTCTAAATAACCAGGAATAGCCGGTGATGATAACAGTTAATATGATTAGCAAAGCAGTTTTCAGTTTTATTTTGTTAAAAAGTCCAAACAACCAAAGCAATACATAAGCGGCAGTAATACTACCGGCAAAAGCAATATAGCTATGAAATTTTGTGTCAGAGATTCTAAAAACTATATCAAAATATGGAATATAGTGCTTCATCCAAACATATAGAAATCCTAAAGGGCTATATTCTTTTAGAGATAAAAAAAGAAACAATAGGATCCAGGTCGGAATCCATAATAACTTCTTTTCTTTATTTTTTTCAAATAAGATTAAAAGCGTTCCTGAAATAAATAAGGCCGGAAATATGAAAATAATCAGCTTGTTAAGTGGTTTTTTATAGTCGTTAAGCATCGGGTGAATGGAAAATTCTTGTCCATTGAGAGAAGAATAGGCCATATTAAAAAAGCTCGGCCTTAGAGTAACTTGTTTATCAAAGGAAAAAGCGGTGGAAGATTGATTTAAAGTTGCTTCGTTAATTTCTACGAAGGTTCTAGCAAGAGGAATAATTGAAGATTTGTTAAAAGTATAATTTATGAATGGTAAAATCCAAAAGGCATTGAATGATAAAAAAATAAAACAATAAACTATTGCCTTCTTTAAATCCAAATATGTCCAGAGAAAAATAAAAAAAGCTACTAATGAGGTGATTATTAAAGTTGGAGTAATATATGTTCCTGAAGTAATAATGATAGTAAATGCTAATATGAAAAAATCCCTAACTTTATGTTTTGATTTTAAAAATCTTAGAAATAAAAAAAGAGTTAAGGGTAATGAATAGAATCGATTAATAAAAGGAATGATTAAAGCATAAAAAACCGATAAAGTATTTAAATTAAATAAATAAAAAAATGCTGAAAAAGTAGCAAAAAAATCAGCCTTATTATTTTCCTTTCCTATTTCTCTCCATAATAGATTAGTAAAAGCATACATCCCAAGTATTCCGACCCATAAGGCAACCATATAATAAACTTGATCGAGTAGTTGTTCTGGAAAAATAAAATGAGCTAACCAATAAAAAATCTGCCGAAAAATGTCTGTTACTTCAGCATCGGAAGGTACCCCAAGGCCTCGATATTCCCTCCAAGTGGCAAAAAAAGTCCGGAAGATATTGGTTTTTAGATTAAAATATGAAGAATAGTTATCCCAACCCATCAAATAAAAGTCCGGTTTGATATTAACAACTGTAATTAAAAGTAAAATGACAGACAAGATTAACAGCCCCGGCCTTTTTCTGAAGTAATCAAATATTTTTCCTACCATTAAAACCATTATACAATCCTATTCCCCCCTGTTGGATTGCTTTTGCTGATGGGAAGATTTTGGAGCACGTTTTGGTGAATAATTGGAGTAATGGCTGGCGCCTTCGTCCCGAGCAAAACGGGACTTCGGCGACCCAAGGGGCGAAAGTAAATATCATCTTCTGGCCGCAGTATTTGGAATTTCTCGGCTTTGCCTTGCTAATTATTGTTTTTTTAGTGATAATTAGATTGCCAAATCCACCCTTTCCAGACCGCTTCGGTCAAAAGTAGATTGATACAATAAGCTAGATTTGAATAAATTCTTCTTTATTTATCCCACTTTCACGAAGAATTGCTGACAAAGTTCCTTTTTTTAAATCTGTTAGGTGAAGTGGAATCACTGCCCGCCTTTTTGTTTTTGGATGAAATAAAACTACATGGCTCCCCGATTGTCTATCTATAATAAAACCTAGCTTTTCAAACTTCTTTAACGCCTGTTTGGGTTTCAAAGCAGGTAACTTAGGCATAAGAAGTATTCAATTTTGAAGGATTAATATTAATTTGTGAATAAAAAATATTTTCTTCTGTGGGGATTTCTTCTTTATGTTCACTTAGACTTTCAATGTATAATTCAATTGCTTCGTTAATCATCTTTTTTGCTTCTTCCAAGTCTTCTCCATAAGAGACACAACCCGGAAGCATCGGCACAAAAACAGTGTAGCCTCCATCTGGCTCTTTTTGGAAAACAGCTGTATAGTTCAGAACTTTTTGTTTCATATACAATTATTATATCACGAAAAATATTTAGCTTGTCAATAACTGGGCGAATGAATGGAAGTTAGTGGCTAGTGATCAGTGGCTAGTGAATAGTGAAAACAAAGCAGATCTAACCACTAACCGCCAGTCACTAGTCACTATTATCTTCTGGCCGCAGTACCTGCCTGCCGGCAGGCAGGTTTAGAATTCCTAGGATTTATCTTGCTTGGCGGAACATTCTTACATATATTATTAATTAAGGAAGATTAGAGCTTATTTTCTGTCAAAAGCGCTTCTTCAACCTCTTTTTTGAGCGATGGAAGCTCTTTAATAATCACATTCCAAACCGCCTCCATATCAACATCAAAATATTCATGAACTAAAATATTTCTAAAACCATTAATTGATCGCCAAGGAATAAGCAGGTGAGATTTTTTAAATTCTTCGTCAATATTTCGCGCTGCCTCGCCTATGACCTCAAGATTTCTGATAACGGCAAAACTGCTCCATTTCTGCTTCAAGAAATTTTTCCATAGTAAAACCCTTAGTAAATTTCTCTATGTAATTAATCGACTTTAAAATATCGGAAAGAAATAAAAAATTAGTGCGTTTCATAAATAACTTTTTGTTCATTTAAAATGCGTTCTCTTAACAAAGGATGGATACTTCTATAAGTGACAAGGTCGACATCTTTATTAAGTTTTTTTTCCAAATCTATCTTTAAATCAACAAGGCCAAATAGAGTCATACCTTTTGGTAATTCGATCAGTATATCAACGTCGCTTTGATTATTATAATCACCGCGGGCATAAGACCCAAAAAATGCAGCCTTTTTTACCTGATAGCTTTGAAGAATTTCAATAATATTATTTAAATCTTGTTTCATATGCTTTTATTATAGCACGGAATAAGAAGTGACTGTCAATAATCAATAACTGGGGAATAGTGAAAACAAAGCAGATCTAACCACTAACCACCAGTCACTAGTCACTATTATCTTCTGGCCGCAGTTTTTGGAATTCCTAGGATTCATATTATTAATAATTGCTATTTTGTTCATTCTTAGACTGCCAAGCCAACCCGAAAGTCAACCTCGGAGGTTAATGGACGATTGAAAATTGTTAGATTTAATCAATTTCTTCTTTCATTTTTTCTATTATTTTTTTTGCTTTTGGTAACTCTCTGATTACCGTGTTCCAAATGCGCTCCTCCACAACTTTATCCCGAATTCGCGCCATCTTTTTCCAAGGTAAGTCGGGATATTTATTTCGTACTTCTTCGGGAATATTTTTTGTTGCTTCACCAATTATTTCTAGTCTTCTGATTACCGAATCTTGTAATTGATAGTTGGCATAAAAATCGTCTTCTGTTTTCCCTTTTATATAAGACTCAATAATATTTATACAGTCTAAAATGTCCTGAATTCTTAATTTATAGTTTCTTCTCATTAAGTAGCTTGATAAATGAGTAATTGACTGGAAAGAATATTTTCTTTTAGCGCTGGCTTTATTGCTTTATATTCAACTAAGTCAACTTTTTTTTTCAACCAAATAAACTTTTACTATGAGGAACCTCAACTAAAATATCGATATCGCTTTTTTCTGTTTGTTCGCCGCGAACGACTGACCCAAACAAAGAGGCACGACTGACGCCGTATTTTTTCAGGATTGGGATGATTAAGGCCTTATATTTATCCATATAAGTATTATAACATTTTTGCCAAAATCAAGTAAAATAAAACTATGGCTGAGCTAAGTCATTTGCAAATAAGAAATCCGAAAGATGATGAGACGCCTATTGAGGCTGGGACCCAGATCTTTGCCTCCCTCCTCCCCTCTTTCGTCCCCCTTTGGCGAAGATGGCTAATCCACCCGAAAACATATGCTTTTGAAATTTATCTCATTTCCCAGACCTTGTATTTTTATGTGACGACGCCTTCCCAGTCGGAGACTTTAATAAGTAGTCTTGTATCATCATCCTTCCCGACTTCAACCGTCAAAAAGACCGGGGACCCGATGGATATAGTTTTGAAATCAAAAAGATTATCGGTCGGCGAAGTAGCCTTAAATTCTTATTCATATTTTCCGACTAAGACATATTTTGATTTCAAAGATGTCGATCCATTGTCAGCCCTTTTAGGCTTCCTGTCAAAGCAACCGGCTCATTTAAAATTTTGTGTTCAGATCGCGGTTACCCCGGCTTATTTTGCCTGGGCCGATGCCGCGGTATCTGCCGCCAAGCATCTGACCTATGATGAGACAGCCGATAAATACGGCCAAAACCCACAGAAATTGCTAATCATGAAGAAGGCCTCATTTCAGGGTGGAAAAGCTGCCATTCGGCTTCTTGTTGGGTCAACTACGAACCAGATCGATCCTTATCCATACTTGACTAATTTAGCCGGAACTTTTGGTAGTTTTTCGCTTGGTGAAGGTAATCAATATATATATAAAAAGAGAGTTTTCTTTAAGGATGTCTTAATCAATCGGATGAAAGCTAGAAAAATCAGTTATTTTGAGCGCCCACAACAGATATTAAATGCTCAAGAGTTGGCAACTCTCTGGCATCCTCCGGGCTACTTGCTGGCCGGAATCAAAAATATGGCCTGGGGGAAGACGCTCCTCGGCGAGCCACCTGAAAATCTCCCAGTCGTGCCAGCTTCAGCTCACCCCCGGGGTGAGACTAATGGAGATGAAGGACACCCCGGGGGTGTACTTGACGAAAAGAAAGATATTAACTTTTTTGCCAAGACGGAGTTTAAAAATAAAGAGACGATTTTTGGAATTAAAACGGAGGACCGAAGAAAACATGTATATATCATCGGTAAAACCGGAGTTGGTAAATCGACCTTGATCGCTAACATGGCAATTGATGACATCCGCAAGGATCGTGGGGTTGGAATTATCGATCCGCACGGTGATTTATCAGAAACCATCCTTGACTACATCCCAAAACGTCGGATGAATGATGTCGTCTATCTTGAGCCTTTCGATACCGAAAGACCATTTTCCCTAAACGTCCTTGAAATAAAAAATAAGCAGCAAAAAGATCTGGTCGCAAGCGGTATCGTCTCGATCTTTTATAAACTTTATAAAGATTTTTAAGAAATGTTATTCTAACTTTGCTTGAAGCGCCCGGCGCTACCCTTGTTGATATTCTAGGACTTCTTTCAAATGTCGAGTACCGAAAAAAAGTCGTCCGTGAACTTACTGATCCTGTCCTTAAAGATTTTTGGGAGAAAGAATACGCCAAGATGCCCGACCGGTTGAAGGCCGAGGCCATCTCCCCAATTCAGAATAAAGTCGGCCAGTTCGTCACTTCAAAAATGATAAGAAATATTATTGGCCGGACTAAATCTTCAATCGATCTAGAACAAATAATGAATGAAGGAAAAATTCTAATTCTAAATCTCTCCCAAGGAAAACTAGGAGAAGACAACACCGCTTTACTTGGAGCGATGTTAATCACCCAGATTCAACTTGCGGCGATGAACCGGTCTTTTATAAAAGAAGCCGACCGGAAAGATTTCTTCCTTTATGTTGATGAGTTTCAGAACTTTGCCACTCAATCTTTTATAAAAATACTGTCTGAAGCACGCAAATACCGGTTATCTTTAACTCTTGCCAATCAATATATTGAGCAGCTGGATGAAGAAGTAACCAGGGCAATATTTGGAAATGTCGGTACTTTGATGTCATTTGTCGTCGGTGCCCGCGATGCCTATGTTCTGACACGTGAGTATGCTGAAATATACACAGAGAACGATCTTGTTTCGATTGGAAAATTTGAGGCGGTCTTAAAATTGTCAATTGACGGAATGACAAGCGCTCCATTTCCAGTGACCACTTTACCACTGCCATCAATGAAGAATGATAACCGTGAAAAAATAATCAAGCTTTCAAAAGAAAAATACGGTCGCAAGGCCTAAAAATCTTCATTTGTAGCATATAGTCCATTGACAAGTATTTAGTATCGAGTATTGAGTATGGGGAAAAAAATAAAGTCGTTTGTTAATTTAATCGCTTGGAAAAAATCCCATCAGTTTGTTTTGGATATATATAAAATTACAAAAAAATTACTAAAAAATGAAAAATATAGTTTAGTTGACCAGATGAGAAGAGCCGCAGTATCAATTACCTCAAATATTGCCGAAGGCTTTTACAGAAGAACAGCAAATGATAAATCGCATTTCTACTTCACATCTTTGGGGTCACTAGCAGAAATTCAAAATCAATTATTAATAGCAAAGGATTTAAAATATATCGAAATCTTTGAATTTAAGGTATTAGCTTTCAAGTCAATTGAGATTAGAAAATTGTTAAACGGCCTAATGAAATCCTCCTTTATCAAGTCTTGATACTGAATACTCAATACTCCATACTGAATACTGATATAATATTTCACTATGAAGTTATCAATCGGAATTGTCGGACTACCAAATGTAGGGAAAAGCACTTTATTTAATGCATTGCTCAAAAAGCAGGTGGCTAATGTGGCTAATTATCCTTTTTGTACTATTGAGCCAAATGTCGGAATTATTGAAGTCCCCGATGAAAGACTCCCTATCTTGGCTAAAATCGTTAACACAACTAAAATTGTCCCTGCGGCAATTGAATTTTATGATATCGCCGGTTTAGTCCGCGGGGCTTCAAAAGGCGAAGGGTTGGGTAATAAATTTTTATCCCACATCCGAGAAGTTGAGGCAATCATCCACGTTGTCCGTCTTTTTGAAGATGGAAACATTATCCATGTTACTAATAAAATCAACCCGCTTGACGATCTCCAGACGATTGAAGCTGAGCTAATGCTGGCCGACCTGGAAACCTTGAATAAACAAAAAGAACCTAAAGGTAGCTCCACTTCCAAGGAAGCCCTCATAACCTGGCAGGTTATGAAAGGGGCAAAGGAACAACTTAATAAAGGTATCCCTATCCGTTCTCAATCCTTAACTGATAAAGAATTGGAATCTTTAAGGCCCTTAAATCTTTTAACTTCAAAACCAGTTATATACGTTTTTAATGTCTCTGAATCCCAGTTACAAAATAAGACCGAAACAGGAAAAAAAATTGAAGAAATTCTGAAACAAGTTCAGAATGACAAAAACACTAACCACCAATCACCAACCACTAGCCATTATCTATATTTGTGTGCAAAAATGGAGGCGGAAATAGTTGAATTCAGTGGAGAAGAGCAAATCGAGTATCTTAAACAGTTTGGACAAACTGAGTCGGGCTTAAATCGCTTGATAAAGAAAGCATATGAAATTCTTGGATTAATTTCTTTCTTGACGGCAGGATCGATTGAAGCCCGAGCCTGGACAATTAAGAAGGGTTGGCTCGCCCCACAGGCGGCTGGTACCATTCACACCGATTTTGAAAAGAAATTCATAAAAGCCGATGTTATCCCTTTCCAAAAATTCGTCGATTCAAATGGATGGACAACCGCCCGGGAAAAAGGATTAGTCCAAACGGTAGGTAAAGACTACGTTATGGTTGATGGAGAAGTGGTGGAGTTTAAGATAGGAGCTTAAAATAGTTCATCAAGTTATAAAGTTCGTCAAGTTCATCAAGAAAAATACTTGATAAACTTTATAAACTTGACAAACTTGATAAGCCTTTTTTCGCTCTCCACTTTACATATATCACCCAGAACCTTATTGAAGAAAATAGGGCGAAGACAAAGCCTGGGAAGCCGTCCATAAAGCCCTTGTGACGGAAATACATCAGAAAAAAAGTCTTCTTCGGATACCAGCAAAAATACTTAAAAAAACTCAAATGAGTGTCTTTAGGCATTCTCTCAACTTCAGCGGTCGTATACCGGTCCCATCTAAGTAAATAGCGGCTAAAATCGGGATCTGCATAATGAGAGATAGGATTTTTAATATAACCAATTTCCAATTTTAAATTTTCAAACTTTTGAGATTTGAGTTGTAGTTTTGAGATTTGAGTTTTGAGATTTGAGATTATTTCCACGTTTTCATGTACATCTTTACATGGAAATCTAGCATAGCCATTACGATATAGTCGAACCGTATAGTCGGGATACTGCCCCCCTTTCATAAGAAACCTTGATAAAAACCAGTTCTTTCTCGGCAACCAATATGCTACCACCTTGTCATTGTTCGAGATGACAATTGAACGAATTTCACCTTTTAATTCATCGGTCAGTTCTTCATCCGCGTCAAGCTGTAAGATCCATTCCCCTTTTGCTGCTTCAATTGCCTTCTGCTTGTTTTTATGGAACATGACAGGGTTGTCAGATGTAATAACTCTCACCTTCTTGCCATAAGACTTGACTACTTCTATAGTTTTATCAGCTGATCCCCCATCGACTATAACCACTTCATCTACTAAATCATAAGCCGAATCCAGTGGGTAATGGATGTTCTTTTCTTCATTGAAAGTGGCGATGCAAAGTGAAAGCTTCATATTTTTACTCTTCCTACATTAATTACTTTACCAACTGTATTCATGGTTTTATTAGATGTTGGATTATTAAAAAATATGTTAGGTCTTAATATGTTTTGAGCAATTTTGGATCTTCCAACTGCTTGAATTATCTGATCGTCTTTTCGACAATAAACAACATTTGTATCTTGATCGTTATTCCCTGTTTTTAAAAAAGGACTTTCTCCTCGTTTTAATAAATAATCACGCATATACGCCATTAAATAATATTGGGGCGTTGGTATGCCAGTCTTTGTATTGCCAAATTTTATAGTTTTATGAATCTCCATTGCCTGCGTCGTTAGTGTTGAACTATTTGATTCAATTGTCCAACCTCCTTCAATTGGATCATCTGCGTATTTTGCATCATTGGATCTTTGATCATATATTTCGGGGAATAATTTTTTTAATTCCCTTATTGTTATTAGTTTTTTTTCGATTTTTTGTTTTATGCCTTCTGTAGTTTCTTCGGACGATATAAACTCCATTGAAGACGGAACGCGGGTTAATACTAATCCCGGATGTAAACTTTCAAAATATTTTCCGTTCACTTTAGGCTCTTTATCATCAAATACAAATCTCATTTGTGGGCGATCGCTAGGCTGTTTGTTATATTCCTCTTCTATGACTTTGTAAGCGTCCCTTCCCAAAACCCTATCTTTACCTAATATTGCTAACGCCTGCTCTTCAAAACTCAACCCCGATGTTATTTCGTGAGATGTCGAGTCAAACATATGTACTTATTATATAATAATCTCATGCTAAAAATTGTTACTGTTCCAAATAAAGTCTTATCATCGCCCACCAAACAGGTGAGTGAGATTGATGAAAAGATAAAGAAATTCATCTTTGAGATGGAGGAGACTTTGGCTGCTCAGATTGACCCGCAGGGAGTGGGACTGGCCGCCAATCAAGTTGGAGTCGATCTCTCAATTTTTATTATTAAAAAATCACCAACTACTGATACGCGGGTGTTTATTAACCCTAAAATACTGAAAATCCAAAACCCCTCCTCCGCTCACGCTACGGTGGGCAAGCCAAAGTCTAAAGGAAAGGCAAAAAAATTAAAAAAAGCGCCTGTTAAACTCGAGGGATGTCTTTCGATCCCTCGTATCTGGGGACCGGTTAAGAGGGCGCCCAAAATACTTCTTGAGTACCAAGATCTTTCCTCCACGACCTCGGGGGTCGTGAGGAGATGGTTCCATGGTCTTGAAGCAACAATTATTCAGCATGAGATGGATCATCTGCAGGGTGTTGTTTTCACTCAACGGAGTGTTGAGCAGGACGCTCCGCTCTATAAGGAAAAGGATGGAGAGCTTAAAGCTATTGAAATCTAGTTTTCAGTTTTCATTAAGTTATTAATGATTCAATTTTCAAACTGAAAAATGTTTAAATGAAAACTTATTGAAAAATGAAAAATTCAAAATGAAAATTATTTCTTAGAAGATGTTTTCTTTAAAGTAGCTCTTACTTCTGTTTTCGCTTCTTCAGCAACTTTGCTGG
>Ga0075796_127_pt1 | contig 12131 bp, 15 predicted proteins | sample RifGroC2_FD_67892 | JGI IMG/M metagenome (GOLD analysis project Ga0075796, IMG submission 67892) | Microgenomates (Roizmanbacteria) bacterium GW2011_GWC2_35_12
CCTCCATTTCTTAACCCGCTTCTAAACCCATCTTCTAACTTCTTATAAGATTTGTCAATGGACTATATGCTACAAAACTACACCTTTAGACTGTCTATTTGACATATTTTTCAATAGTGTACAATGAATTTATGCTCAATACTTTTATCATTTTCATGTTCTTAGTAATAGGAGGGGTTTTACTTGAAGTTTTAATTTCTCAAGCTCATTATTTAGTTACCAAAAAACACATTAAAAAATATCACTTTTCATTTTCCAGGTATTTTTTTCTTCTCTTATTCCCTCTTATTGCTGCGGCTCTTGTAGCCTTACAAGTCGGGCCAACTCTGTTTAAAATATTCATTGCATTCGCGTTAGTAGGGACATTTTTTGAATGGTTAATCGGATTTTCATACCATATGGTCGTCGGGCAACGGTTATGGACTTATCACCGATTAGGACTTAATGGATATACAAGCATTCTCTCAATCCCCCTTTGGGGTCTCGCCGGAGCCCTTTTTTATCTGCTTACAAAAATATTTGTTTAAACTTTAAAAATATTTAATCCTGTAGTATAATGTCCATGAAATATATGTCAACTGAGAGAATACCAAGGCCTATATCTAATTCCGTACCCTTTGATTTAAGTCATGGCTATTCTATGAAGGAAGTGCCAAGTAGCTTTATAAATCCTTGGATGCATTTTTTAGCACAAATATGTAAAAATTCATCAGTAGATGAAAGGCCAGATTTTATAAGCAAATCTCCTTCGTCTGGGTTTGGAATTCCAACAGTTTCAACAATTTTAGGCGAAACTACTTGGAAGATATCAAAGAAAGTTTCTGAAAATAAATCAGTCGAAAGAAAGGTAGTCATCCAAAAAAGAAATGGAGCTCCAAATGTAGAAGAGATAGAATTAGTTGAGATAAATCAAGTTAGTGGTTCTACAGGTTCTCGTAGAGTTCTTGCTAAGTTTGACCCGTTAGATTGTACCATCACTTCTATAATTGATGAGAGAGTTATTGTTACAAAAAAAGACTGGCTAGCAGAAAATGACGAGTTTGAAATGAATAGAGTTGTTTATGGTTGGAATGTTAGAGGACGTAAACCAAAAATAATAACTTCTGAACACAGGAATATCAGTAGATTAGATTTGACTTCACTTCCTGAGGACGTATTAATGACCGAGGGGGAGTTTAAAAAACTTGTTAATAATATAGAAAAAGGTCAGCCTATAAATGATAAGCTCACATATCCCAATTCTTGGCTTACGACTTGCTTTCCTCCTGATTCTTCTATAATGCCATAGAAAATATCATTTTTTTATGCTATAATTCGATCCTATAATATATGTTAATCGAACCATCAAGCGCTAGAACCCAAATAATAACAAATTCCATTTTTGGATTTTTGACCGAAGATAGAGAAAGAATAACGCATAAAAATGCTTTGACCGTCACGAATAAACTAAATATTGCTACCCTCAAGGCCACCCACGCAGTCGGAGACACTGTAAAAAAAATCATTCATTTTGATGGTGAAACTACACCAATACAAAGTGAGATATTAAGACGAGCATCTCATCTATATGTTGAAAGACGCCTTCATGAAGCTTGTGCACAAGATAAGGCAGGAATCGGAGACGTAAATAAATCAATTATAAGTAATTTTAAACTATTAACTGATCCAGGAATTGATGATGGGGTCGATTTATTGTCAGAAGAACTTTCAGAAAACTCACGCCTAAAAAAAATTAAGACAGAGGGTGTGGCTTTTCATATTATTGAAGCTGTTGCGAATTTTATATATTTTCTTTATTCTGATCCTCGACTAAAGGCCAAATTTGATTCCAAAATGAAAAAAGATGCAAAGACCAAAAAAAATATTAACAGATTGGGTGATGTGGTTGATGGTCAATTTAGACAATTTGATCTTAATGGAGTAATTGATTTACCAGAAGTCGTCAGAAGTGCAGAGGCGCTTTTTGATTATGCTGGCGATTATATTTATCCTGTAGCTGAAAATGAAGTTAACATAGATGGGCTTGCTCTACAAAGAGCTTTTATCCCTAGAAAGGGAACTTTGGCTCAAGGAATCCAGCATGTTCTTGCTCAAGGTTCAGCTTCATACATAGCCCCACTGCCTGTAGAAGCCGATGATATTGAAAGTGCACTCGCTGCTCCAGAGCATAGCGCTAAAGATCTTGAGCTACCAGATTACGAAACGACTTTAATAAGTAATTTAGCTCAAGCTATTACAGCTACTAGCTCAATTTTATTTTATGACGATCTTACAAAAAATGAAAAAACCGAACTTAATTTGTCTCAACTCGGTGATAACCTTAATCCAAGAAATCCAAAAGGTAGAGAAAATTTAATAAAATTAATTTTAGCCGTTGGGCTAATAATTGTTGCTTGTGGTCCGGCGGCAGGTATTGCAACAGTTATGCCAACGTCAGATACTGATTCGACCATTTCATTTGACTCTCCTATGATTGACAATTCTGTACCGCCTGAGATAGCGCTCTTAATGTCTTTTGCCGGAAGAACCAATATAGATATAATAGGCGCTTTACCTCTTGACCCCGCCCAGCGTGAAATACTTTATGAGCAGTTGACTGGGAATCTTGAATCTTGGCTTTTGGGGGTACCTCAAAACCAGATTAATATTGATCGGTCTCTCAGAGTTGGGCTCACCCATTGCTCTGATACAAGAGTGATTCTTTGCACACCCAGCATGATAGATGGCGCCTCACTCATACCCGAGGGAGTGATTATAGATAAAGCTGCCATTGGTACCCAGCCGATGATTTTTGATGCTGATCAAAGTTTTTTTGTTACTCATGGTGCTTGTATTGACAACATGTCAGGTTGTGGTGCACTTGGTGGAATAAAGGCAATTCTTGAAAATCCACAATATGGAAGACAATATTTAATAGATCAAGGGATTTCGGAGTTGACGATTGGACAATTAGATGATTTGATTCGCCAGGGCGCTACTGCTGATCCTGTTCAATGGGCGCTAACCGGAGCTCGAGCCCAAGCAGAAATGAATCTTGCTGCTAATGGTACTAATCATGTTGTTGCGGCCGCTTACACGAGTGTTGGTGACGGATCCTTCTATGTTATAGGGGTTGTAGATGCTCTTCACCCTGATCAAGTGTTTAGTATTGACGATTTTCCTTTACTAAAAGGTTATGAGGCTTATTTTAACAATCCTCATGCAGTTGATGCTGCGCTTGTTGCCGGTCAGGCTCCAAAATTTAATGTTCTTAACAGTTCAAAATTCTCAACAAGTGCAATTTTGGGCGAAGCTGCGGCTGAACCAGGAGTACCTTTTAGAGTTGCTAAAAAAGGAGTAAATCTGACCTATGCAGATGCTGTAAACATGGTTGGCGGATTTGATTTTTCAGCCGCGCATTTGACACAAAGAGGAAATGTTTTGACATTGATTGCTGATAATCCTGAAGACATGAAAATTCTTCGGGCTGCTTTATTAAATGAGGGTGTAAAAAACGGCACGGTCGCCCAATTCCTTGAAAAAGGGGGCGCAATTATGGAGATGACAGTCGACGATACCGGAAGATTTGGATCAATTACAATTAGAAAAGCTGAAGAACTTGGAGTTGAGTTGAAACAGTTAGATTTGATGAAAGATGGTCTTATCCAAACTTCAACAAGACTTGATTTTCTTGAGTTAGCTATGAAAAGCAAGATCGGCTCAAAGCTTTCGGATAAGCAAATTGTCCGACTGGCAAAATTTTATGAAATTTCAAAGCCACTATTACCAGTCTTGAAAGGTGTAGCGCAGGGAGCTGGTGACTTCTATACGATCTATGATGCTGCTAAATTTGTTGATGAAAAAGTCGCTGGACGAGAACTATTACATGAATATTATCCAAGTGAAGATAATATTATCCGTTCACAAGATTATCACCTTCTCGTTCCCGATGAGTACAGAGCTTTGAAAGATATCGCTCCAGACTCTGATCCATACGTTACGTCCGGATTAGTTGAAGGAATATCGATAGACCAGGGAAATATTGCCGAAGCATATCTTTTTGCTTGGTTTGCTTATTATGAGAGAGGTCCTGGCGGAAAATTAGAATCTGAGCCTTGGAGTAATATTCCTTCCATAAGTGATTTAGGAGTACCGCTGATTATAGACGTGCCTGTTGAGACGCAGTCGGCTGGTCCGGGTGATTTTGTTCATTCTCCAATCAGACTCTTTACTTCGCTATTGATTAAGCCTGCTTATCAAATTTTTACTGATGAAAGTGGCAAAGAAGTTGCTAGATATCCAGCATATGATCCTCAAAAAATATATGATAAAACAGAGCCAATGATGTTGTTTGATGATGTTACAGGTTTTTCTACTTCTTTTAATCCTGATGATGGACCTATCCAGTTTATTGCTTTTGATAAAGCAAACAATGTTTTATATCTAATGGAAGCTATCCCCGATCCTATAACTAATACTTTTCAATTTAAATTTATTGCTCCCTTGGGGCCACCACCGACTAACTGATTTTTCTATGCACTATAAATAACATCATGAAAAAGTTTTCAATCAAAATAGATAAAAATCAAAAAATTGTTGGGGTGTTTTATGAGGGAAATAAAACCCTGATGATTATCTGCAACGGGTACGGTGGAACAAAAGATTTCCCATCGATCAAAAGCCTGGCTGAGGAACTTTATGAAAAAGGATTTTCAACGATTAGATTTAATTTCTCCGAAACCGGTGAAAGTGGCCTTAAGGGAATATCTATAAAACAACAAGTAGATAATATTAATTCTCTGGTTGATCGATTCAAAAGCTATAAAAAAATTATCCTCATTGGTGGGAGTCTTGGAGCTATCTCCTCTTCAATTGCTTCCATTTTAAATCCCAAGATATCAGGTCTTATTACTATAAATGGGTTCTTTGATCTGCCGATGCTTGGGAAAAAATTTAAAAAAATGTATTACCAATACCGATTTCTCTCCGTATTTCACCCCAAAATTCGAAAAGATTACATGTATTTAAAAGAAAAATTTTTACCCGAAAAAATCAAGATACCAGTTTTGGTGATCTGCTCAAAAAGTGACGATGAAGTCCTTCCAATCCAATCAGAGATTTTTTACTCAAAACTAAAAACCAAGAAAAAATTTGTTGATTTATTGACTTTACGACATGATCTTATGAATCCAAGCGACACCAAAAAAGTCGCCACAACAATCGCAAAACACTTCACCCGCCAATAAAACATTCTTATCAGTGTAATGTTACTACGCTGATAAAATCTATCATCACCCCCGGGGTGATTTTAGATTGTCCCAGCAAGCTCCAACTACACCCCTGGGGTGTAGTTGGTGATAATTTCCCAAAAAAATGGGGTGACTGACGGGATTTGAACCCGCAACATTCGCCTCCACAGGGCGACGCTCTACCAGTTGAGCTACAGTCACCAATACGAGTAATTATACCGAATTTATATCAAATTATTGTTTATTTCTTGCAGCGAAATTGAAGTGGTAAAAATATTTTTCCCAATCATTATCTTTTGAATGATAAATATTGTCTCCGGTAAAATAATCAACCAGGACTTCTCTCATCCGGCAAATTTCACCGAGCGAATTCATATTTTTTTTATCGGCAATCGTGAAATCAACTAGTTCTAAGGCACGGTAAAAAGCATTTTTGCTTATTTCTGAATTATTTTTTTTTCTCCAATTTATAGATCTCCCAACCTCTGCTCCAATGTTAGCCATCTGCTCAAATATTGTAAGATTGCTCCACTTCGAAGTTATGTCGGTATGAAAAAGTTTCATTTTTTAACGAGATAATTAACAAGTTTAATAATTGCTTTTTTCAAATTTTTATCTTCGATATCTCTTGAAAAATTGTTCAATCGCGGTCGTAAATTTATCATTGAATCAAATTCAATAAAATCCTCGCCAGTTAGGCCAGGATACAAATTAATTCCCCAAAGATCGTCTTGATTTGATCCTCTTTCAAGTAAAAATTTTTCTTGGTCGGCGTGCATAGCGGCGTCAACAACCATAATTTCTTTTTTAATATCTACGACGGCTTTTACAAGTCCTCCAAACATCCTTTCTGACATTTTTTTTAATTCATCGATAGAAATCGATTCTTCAACTAATTTCATTGATTTATTATATCAAACCCATATTTGAAGTATAATTAGCACGTCTTTATGAAAAAACACCGCGTTGTCTTAGTTGATACTGTCGATCCTCGTCACACAAAAGAGGAGGCTATAAAAAATCTACACGAGCTTCGCTCGCTAGTCTCAACTTATAATGGCATAGATGTTGTTGATATTATCCAGCACCGGAATCGCCCGGATAAAGCAACTTTCATTGGTTCAGGAAAAGTCGATGAATTAATCCAAGTAGTTGAAAATAAGAGAATTAATATTGTTGTTGTTAATGCCATTGTTAATCCAAGCATTTTATTTAACCTAACCAAGAAACTCTGGGATGTTAACCTAGAAATACAAGTCTGGGACCGAGTCGATTTGATTCTTAATATTTTTGATAAGCATGCCGTGACTACAGAGGCTAAATTACAGATCGAGATCGCCCGTATGCACCATATGGGACCCCGGATCTATGGACTCGGTGAGGGGTATTTTTCCCGTCAAGGGGGAGGCTTAAATACCAAAGGCCAGGGTGAAACTAATATTGAATTAATGAAACGCCATTGGCGAGAGCAGATTAAAGCGAAAAAAGAACAGTTAGAAAAAATTTCGGCTCAGCATCTGACTCAACTTGAAAGAAGGAAAAATAATAATGTCCCCTCAATTTCGATAGTCGGCTACACCAATGCCGGCAAAACATCTCTTTTCAATCTTCTGTCTAAAAAAAAGAAAGACGTCGAAAATGCCTTATTTGTGACGCTTGATAGCGTCACTAGTAAATTATATTTTCCTTCCCAAAAAATGGAAGCGACAGTCTCCGATACAATCGGTTTTATAAAAGATCTCCCCTCTTCCCTCATTGAATCATTTAAATCAACTCTTATAGAGTCGGTCCATGCTGACCTTTTGCTTCACGTCATTGATATCTCTGACCCCGAAATGAATGAAAAAATTTTTGTTGTCGAGCAAATATTAAAAGAGCTTCAAGTTAAGGCTAAAAAAACTATTTATGTCTTCAATAAAATTGATGCTTTTAAAGGAGATGCAGAAAAAATTCTTAAAGATGTTAAAGACCAATACTCTCAATTTTCCCCTGTATTTATTTCTGTTACTACTAATTATGGCATTGAAAAACTTAAAACTGAAGTTGAAAAAGCTCTTTTTTCATGAACACCTAATTATCATTCAGCTTTTTTTCAGGAAATAATGGATAATAGGTTAATAATTAATATTTAACAAATTTATGCACAACTGGTATTACTATTCAAACAATGGTTTCCTGCCTTTTTCTGGTTTTGGTCTCTTTGGTTTTTTAATTCACATTTTATTCTGGGGCCTAGTGATAATGCTTATCGTTAAACTGGTGAAAGGGGCTGCTCATCATTGTGGATCCTATAGTGATGAGGAGCCGACTGTTCAAAAAAGTGATGAGGGCAAATATCTTGATATCCTAAAAACTCGTTATGTCAAAGGCGAAATTACAAAAAAAGAATTTGAGCAAATGAAAAAGGAACTTGCCTAAGTGATATACTGAAATTATGATGGAAAAAACTGTTGTAATTGGCAAGGCGGAATTATTTTCATTAGAAAGAGTTTTGCCAATTTTAGCTTTCGCTATCCCCTTTTTTATCTCTGGCCCACAATTATTAACCGGCACAGTCGTTAACTGCCTGCTATTTTTATCAACAAGATATACTTCAAAAAAAACATCAATCATAGTCGCTATGGTTCCAAGCGTCGGAGCTCTATTGAATGGCTTAGTTTTCGGGAAATTCACTCCCTTTCTCGTCTACTTTATTCCTTTCATCTGGGTGGGAAATTTTATTTTAATTAAGACTTTTCCCGTCATTCTGGGGACCCTGAGCGAGCAACGCGAGCCGAAGGGGACTCCAGAATCTAAAAACCGATTCTGGCTGCGCTCTCCTCCTCTCGTCGGATCGCTTACCAGAATGACGATTGCAATATTTTTAAGCGCATTACTTAAATCTTCTTTTCTTTTTATATTTGCTTTTTTATTTCTCAAACTACAAATTGTTCCCCAAATTTTCTTGACAGCAATGGGGGTATTTCAGTTTGCAACCGCGATAATGGGAGGAGTGGTGTTTTTGGGAATTAATAAACTATTAGAAAATAGAGGGTAGGTTTGGAAACGGGTTAAGAGGGATGAAGACAGATGTTTGAAAAAATCTATCTTCTAGTCTCCATATTCTTAACTCGCTTCTAGACCAAACTTCCATATTCCAATTTCAAATATGAGCGATTCAGACAATCTTATAAAGCTTCTCCAAAGTAAATCAAAATTAGTGGCTATGCTCGCGCCATCATTCCCCATCATGTATGACCCAAAAACAATTGTTAGCAAACTAAAAAACATTGGTTTTTCAAAAGTTGTTGAAGTGTCAGTCGGCGCCAAAGAAACTAATCGTCAAGCCGTTGAAATACTTAAAAATAATCCCCATACTCGCTTTATCACAAGCCCCTGTGCTAGCTTTGTTAGGTATATGAGAGTTAAACACCCTGATATGATGCACTATCTTGCAATGGAAATAGACTCACCGATGGTCGCTACTGCAAAAATCGTCAAAGCTAAATGGCCAGATCACCAACCTGTTTTTATAGGGCCCTGCTTAGTTAAAAAACTTGAAGCATCAGAAGATCACCCAGACTTAAATATTCTGGTTTTAACCTACAAAGAGTTAGACTCTACCCTACAACAACTAGTAACAAGTAACCAGCAACTAGTAGCTAATTCTTCATTCGATCTTTTCGAATCTTCGACCCGCATCTATCCAATCGATGGAGGGCTTACGGATTCATCCGGAGCCCGAAATCTCCTCTCACCTGAGGAAATAAGGGTCGTCTCAGGGTACAAAAATTGCGAGTCTTCAATCAAAGAATTTGAACAGAACAAAAAAATCCGACTTCTGGATATTTTGTTTTGCGATAACGGTTGTATAAACGGACCGGGAATTACAAGTAGCCTACCAATCGAAGAGAGAAAACATAAAATCATTGATTATTCTAAGTGAGATTATTTCTTCTTTTTATTTTTTAAAGCTTTTTTAGCTTCATTTGTAGTCTTTCGATTACGGGCTCTTTCTTCTGTTTTTCGTCTTATTGCCCGATATTTTTCCTTTTGCTTGTTATTTTCACGATTTACTAGCTTTTGACAGTCTGGATTTGGGCATTCTTTCTCAGTATTTATGATCACAGAATCATAAACCTTCTCTTTCCAGGTCCTGACTACTACCCGCTCGCGGCCGCATCGGCTGCATGGATTGCTAAAAGTCTTATTCATAGAAGTTTGATCCCGTAATTATACCATATTTATCTAACTCTTCGTTGGCCAAATACCTTAAGACTTAAGGTAGGTTTAAAATGTTGGGTTTTTATCGAATCTCATATCAAGTCCTAAGAACATTCTTTCTTGCTCAATATCATAAATGTTTGTTTTCTCGCTTTCATAAAATTTAAGAAAGTGCTCTAATGCTTCACGATTATCTTTAAAAAATACAACTAATTTCCATTGGAGACTATCTTTCTTTAATCCAATATCTTCAGGTTTTAAATTTGTTAATCTTGAATTCAAAATTAAGGCTTTGATTCCACTCGTAATATCTTGTCTATATTTACTCTGATCCAAGGATTCATACTCAATTTCTTCAAAATCTGTTTTGTTATTATGTTGAATTAGTAAATGCAAACCACTATCTTTTTGCTTTATTATTTCTAATTTTGAAGTTAAACTCTGAAAATCGCTTCTAGTAGATGCAAATTTCTTACTTCCATTAAAAAGAACGCTATTGTCCATAAACCACATCAAAGTTGCAGCCATTGCATCACTATCAAAAATAACCGGGCGCTCTTCCGGTTGACGTACAGATATCTCCTTTTCGCCTTGTAAGCCTAGCCTAATACCCACATACTTCATAAATGCATCCATGTCTGGTCTTGGAAAATAATTATCTGCATTCCAACCGTTATGAATACATAAGATTTTTATTTTCTGATATATTTCAGCCTCAGTATCTGAAATTATCTCGTCTGGTTCAGGAGAAAATATATTTCTGTACAATTGTCGTGCATATCCATCAATGTCTTTCTTTGCTAACTCCGCTGGGTTAACGTCATTTTTTTTTGGTTCTAACCACTCAGGTAAATCGCCTGGATTGTCTTTTTTATAAGTAGGCATTAACTTTAGAAGTTGCATCGCTTTTAATTCTGGTCTATCAAGAATTGCTTTTAAAGTATCTGCAGATTTTTGCGCGACTTCCTTTTTTCTTACTTCTTCAATGGTTTTTAATTTTGATTCCATAAAGTATAAACCTATAATTTTTAAACAAGTTGATATTATACACGAGTAATTAGCTATTATAAGAGGTTTTTTATAGTCCTCTAATAATCTAAAGTCCTGAAAAAACGCACCGAGTCCTTGGAAAATCTCCTCAGACTCGGTGGCGCATGTGTTTTCGTGTCTTAGTTTAAGAATTTCAACCCTATTCTTAACTAATCACTTATCACTATCCACTTAGCACTTTTTTATCCGCTCCATAAATTCCCAGGATAGTTCTCTTCTTCAAACCTTTGCGATACTTTAGCTTTCATATTATTTCTGGTTTTTTGATTTAAATTTGATCGAATTTAAATCAGAACTTATAATTAAATCTATCCTATAATTAAACAATAAAGGATATATTTTTATTTGTCAAGCGCATTTTAGTTGTCAATAAAAAATGCGCGAACCTGCCCATGATTTTGGCACAAGACATGTACGAATAGTACCTGCCTGCCGGCAGGCAGGCTGAAAAGTCGAGTGCGAAAACATGGCGGGAAGGGCCAGAATGTGCAATTAATAAGTTGTAAAATTAAGCCTAAATATGAAGATATAAGTAGTCAATCCCGCTATTTTCCGCCGCTTTTTTATCATTTTCACTATCCCCGATCATTAAATAATCTTTCTTATTTTGGCTCGTATCATATAACCTATAAAATCCTTCTGGATCCGGTTTAAATAATTTAACATCAGTTCCCGAAACAGTTGATTTAAATAGATTATTTAGGTTGTTTTCCTTAAGTATTTCTTCTAAGGTTGTCCTTTGATTGTTGGACCATACATAAAAATTATATTTACCTTGATTACTGGAAATAAAATTTAAGGCTTCATGATTCAATCTTACTTCCCTACTTTTATGCGTTTCAACTTCAAGATAACTTCGGAACCATATTTTTTAATCATTTTGTTATATCCCTCATATCCAAAATCCTCACACTCCTTAGCTAATATAGGATTAATCGATTCAAAATACTCTCGCGTTCTATTAATAACTATATGCCAAGGAATTAGCAATTCCACCAGCGTTAAGTCAAAGTCAAAAACAAGGTACTTCTTTGAGTTATTTTGCAAATACGTTTTTAAATTCATAAGATACTTCAAACTCATTCAAGCTCTTTAGGTAAATCAGATAAAAGCTTTGCTAATTTATAAGTTAAGTTATCCAATTGTATCTGTTTTAGATGACTGTAATGTAATCCTCCTGTTGCTTTAAAATATTTAAATAGTTCGTCTTGAATTTTTTGATTTGAAGTATAATGATATCCTAAAGACCCAATAAGATAACTCAAGAGATCGGGAATCATAAACTCAATTGAATCTGCTAATCCTGCTTCTTTATGTTCATCAAATTGTCGTATTCCTATATCTTTTTGTTTTGGAGTAATTTTATTTTCTTTCACTAATATTTCTAGGGTTTCAAAATAGTGATTAGTTTCATTATATTCAAGGATGGTGCCTCTTTCTGCTAGATATGGATCCCGAACTTTTCTACCCTTTCGTCTTAATTCTGATAATAACATGTCGTACCTTGGTTCACGTAGATATAAATCTGTAACTAAAAACGGGTCGTTTTTATCAATTTGATCATTTGCTGCATCGACCAAAACTGGTTTATCTTTTACCCCAAAAACGCATAAAAAACCATGACTATCAGTGTTTTGACCCAGGTCTTTA
>Ga0075796_136_pt1 | contig 11684 bp, 11 predicted proteins | sample RifGroC2_FD_67892 | JGI IMG/M metagenome (GOLD analysis project Ga0075796, IMG submission 67892) | Microgenomates (Roizmanbacteria) bacterium GW2011_GWC2_35_12
TAATAAATAAAATTCAATATACATGTAGTTAATATTCTACTTCCTATTAGCTATGATGCGATCGTCTCATAACTAAATTTATCGTCCTAGTAATCTAAACGTACATTTTATTAGTTATGAGACGATCGCATTGTATCTAATTAACTTAGGTGAAAATATCTCTTAATTGTAGTCTCGTCTTCAATTTTTTTGGCAATGATGTATTTTATATATTTTCCTCCTTCGACGATAGTTTTTATCAGGTTTATTTCTTTTTCACATGAATAAGGGTAAATATAAACGCTTTTTTGGAACTTATAAAATCCTAATTTATTAAGAAACATTCGCAAATAATTTCTTTTATTTCTTTGAATCTCAGGGACATCAAAAAAAACTAAATACCATTGTCCATCCCAGTTTTTTTGTTTTTTCTTAAAATCAAAAATTGATTTGATAGAGTATTTTAAAATAATTGATTTCTTTTTATTCTTTATTTCAACAAAAATCTTGTCCTTTTCTTCAATCAAATTAATTATCCGTCGTTTTTCTAATTTTTGAAAAGTTTTTTTTACTATTTTTTCCTTGATCTCTATATTTCTTGACACTTTTATTAGCTTGATTATTTCTTGAATCAATTGTGGAAGCAAGGGTCGATAAATAGAACCACCGCCTGAAATATAAGCCAAACCAATAAGTTTGATTATTTCCCAATATATCTCTCCCGGCTTAAATCTACCTTTATTTTGTTTCATATTATTAGTTATGAGACGATCGCATCATATCTAGCAATACTATTGCTACTATGAAGTTAAAATTATGTATAAAAATTGTCAATGATGACCCTAAAAAACGTGAAATACTATCCAATAGACTACCCTTGATATTAACGAGATTTTAAAGCTAAGTTAAATCGCTTAAGGCTAATTTAAGCTGGTTTAGGAGGCGGGGTTGAGCCGAATAGTTTTTCCCAAAAGGGACTGCCTGTACCATAATACCAGATCTTTTTTGCAAATTCCTTTATCTTATTTATTATAATGTTGATGCTTTCTCTTACTCCTGTTGCTGTTTCTGAAGCCGCTGCTTTTCCAATACTCGTTTCCTGCGGAGGTCTTATATTTCCTGAGGATTGAGGGTTAATTATTGGTTTTTCTTTCACCATTGTTGGTATTCCTTCCGTTTTAAGAGCATTGATAAAAGCCGCTTGCTCTGCATGACTTAAGTCAGGTAATTCTGATTCATGTGGTGCATTTATTCTTGAAGGTAGAGGAGAAAAATTTTCATCATTACCCAGCTTCCCCAATTTTACACCACCGGCTTGCTCACTTAAAAAACTTTCGCCCCCAGCGGATCGCCTAGGTAAAGGCATATCCAAATTGGAAATCGGCGACCCAGATTTATTTGACTTCAAAACTGCTGGTGGAATCGGCGCTTCGGTCATTGAACTTCCTATCATATTCTTATGATAACAAAAAAAGGTTCATTTTATTAGATATGACTATGGTGTTGCGGGTACCGAATTGAATCCTTGACCAAAGGCTGAGGTTGGATTAATAGGAATTTTTGGTCCGGTATAATGAAGGCCCATTCCGGTTATTGCATCAACCGCCGCCGTATCAACAAAGTTCGTTGCCCTGCTAACTGCGGTTGTAGCTGCAGCACCAGCTGCCACTCCGACATTGCCGACTGTTGCGGCTATTCTACCTAATGCATAAGGACCGCCTATAAAGTATGTACCAGCAGTAGCGGCTCCCGCGATCGTCGCCACTTTCAAAGCGTTTTTGATACCCTCTTGATAATCTTTGCCTAGTGTCTTATCTCTTAATTGTCTCATGGCAACATCAATTGATCTGAATACTTCACTTCTTAATTTCTCATTATCCATCTGGCTTGCATATGTTTTTGCAGCATCAAGCATCTTTTCAAAAAATCCTTCACCATAATCAGTTGAAGTTATAAACTCTACTTGATGTCTTTTCAAGCGCAATCGATCGAAATAGTAACCACGTGCTTTGGCAAATCCAAAAGCCTTAGGCATCTCTGTTGCCGCAAACTCAGTCAACTTGGCGGTATCCATTTTTTTTAAGACATCATTGAAAGTAACTCTCGGTGGTCCAGCCCCAACACCCATTTCTTTGATTAAAACATCCATTTCTTTTCTGTATGTATCTGGGAAATCACCCCTTGCGTCATATACTCTTTTCAAAAGTTCACGTGCCATATCGGCCGGGCTATGATTGAAAAGATCCTCCTTGACAAGCTTTTTTAAACCTTTATCGTCGTACCCGGTAGGAGTATTTCCTCCTTGATATTTAAGATATGTCATGCGAAGATACTTATCAAGTAAGACTTGTGCTATCTCTTCTCTTTTAACTTTAAGATCTGCCTCTTTTTGCTTGAGTTCTGTTTTTTGTTGAGCGTCAAATTCCGCTAATTCCTGACCACGCTTAAGTTGTACTTTATTGTAATATTCTTTAAATGACCTCTCCATTACATTTTCAATCTTCCCGGCAATTTTAGAAACATCTTTTGCCTGTAATGTCTGAAGTGTTTTTAAAGAAGCCTTATCTGCATCAAGCGTGTCTTCTCTTCCTTTTAATCCTCTAAGTTTTTCGTCGGCTTCACTATAAAGTTTATATTTTCCTAACTCTGTATCAAGTGATCCACCGGCAGCTACTCTTCTTGCGTAAATATCCTCTATGCCTTGTGCTGCTTGAATAGAAGCGAAAAATTTATCTGCTTTTGTTATGAGTTGTTGTCTTCTATCTTCATTTTTATCTACACCATGATCCATATTGGGTGTTATTTTACGTTCTGCGGCGTATACTATACCTCCTGGTGCAGATAAAGTAGCGATAGTGACCCCTGCAACACCATTAAATAACCCAGCAAGCTCCCTATTTAAACTGGCTAAATATCCTGGTATTTCCCCTCTGTTTATTGTTGATCTTTGAAACCGACCCAACGATGCATCGTTCAATTCCTGCATCATATTTGCATAGTCATTTACAGCGCTTGGGATTGCCAGTTTGTCTGGCGCACTTAAACCATTATTAAACCATTGTTTTGCCCCAGTTCTACCTATTGGATCGTCATAAATTTTTCTTGTGTCATCAATGTCATTCTGCTCTCTATCAGTTTTCTTTTTTAATGAATCAATTTGTCCAGTTCTTTCGATCATTTCTTTACTTGCTTCAATCGCGCCAACATTTTGTTTTATTAAATTTGTAAATTCTCGGCTATTGCATAATTCTGTAAGGATCGGTGCAACAGAAGGACTTGCTGCTTTAAGGTCAATTTTTACCTGAGCTTCAGAAAGGCCAATATCTTTAGCAACTGATTTGACTATGGCGGGCAAATCAGCGGCGATCTCTCCAATATATTGAAGTTGCCTAGGAGTAAGTGGGGCTTCTTTAGTAATTATATTTTTTAAATCTTCTAATTTCTTTAACGCTAAAGATTGTCTACTTTCGCGAGTTAATGGGTTTAAAGTTGCATCAATTTCAAATCAGGTTCTTTAACATCATCTTTTGGCACTTCAATCTCTTTTGTAAAAACAGCTAAACCATCTTTTTTTAATAGTAATTGCTGCATAGCTACCACATCTCGATCAGTAGAAACCCGATCAATCATACCGGCAGCGAAATGCTTCGCTTCTAAGACTACTTTTTCCGGTGTTACTGCATCAGCCATATTATTGGGAATGAATAAACTTCTGTAAATGGTCGATTACTTTTTCTTCCTGAATTTTTTGGACTTCACTGGTTAAAATTTTTTCAGAAAACTGGAAGAAAGGGTAATTTTTCATCAAATCGTGAATAAATAATTTTATATCATCAGCTGTTTTTGCCGCTTCAACTTTTTCCAAAATTTTTTTTGACAAAGATCTTCTTTCAAATTTACCAATCTGTTGTCTTTTAACCACTTCAATATAGGCATCGGCTAAGACGTTATAGATGTTTTTTTTATCTTGTTGATTTAACGGTCTCATTTTTTAATTGTTATTGGACTCTACCTCTGCTTCCCAGCCCTACTCCTGCTCCGATACCTGCTCCAGCTGCTCCAACTCCAGCTGCTCCAACTCCAGCCCCAATCCCTCCAAGCCCACCCGCAATGGCTCCAACTCCTAATCCTGGGAGAGCGAAAAAGGCCATCATCATTAGCACATATTGTAAGATCTTCCAGCTATCTCCAGAAACTATTCCTTTTCCTTCCAGTTTTTTCATGTAATTTCGGACTCTCTCGTCATTTACAAAAGCATCATCCACATTATCTACGCCTAGTTTCTTCAGTAAGCCAGAGAATTCGCTTTTTTTCAATTCAAATCCCTCAATCGTACCGTCCATCTTGAGTTGCTTACTGCCACGGCCATAGCTAATAAATCTACCGAGACGGCCTTGTCTCACATATCTTAGGGCTTGATTATAATCCATAAGTAATGTTTCTCTATAATCAGCAATGACATCATTATCGACTATTTTTCCATCGGCGTCTTTTTTGGTAACAAGACTGTTTAGTCTATCGTTTCTAGAAGTATCTAAATATGCGAGTGCTTGATTGGCACTAAGAGTACCATCTTCTACCATCGTCTGCATATTGTCTCCAGTTTTTGAATTTCCGTTCACTTTAAATTTTAGTGTTTTATCGAATAATCCAGCATCTCGAGCTATTATAAATTTTATCCCTACCTCGCCGTATTTTCGGACAATGTTTAGATCTGTTCTTATATTGTCCAAATGCACTATTTCTGGATTTCCATTTCCTTCTGCTTCTATCCATCGTTTTAGTTTGTTGGTATACATAACTGCCTCATCCATCCTTGAGGCCTGCTCTGCTGCTTGAAGTCTTTGTTTATCACCTGACTGCTTGGATCTTGAATACGCAGTTTCAGCTTCATCATAACCCGCAACTATAGCTTTACTTATAAATGCGTCCACCTTAAGACCGTCTAAAACCGCTCTTTCTTCTCTTTTTCTTTGGACTTGTAATTTTATTTCATTTTGATTAGTAGGCAGTTTTGATATTTTTATCGCTAAATCATTAGCTTCTTTTGTCTGACTACTATACTCTGTCAGATTCATCTTAAATACATCAGCCTCAACATAATCCCTTACTTCTTGATACCTCGCATACTTTGCAGGAACATTTGTAGCCCCAGTTTCTACGACCAATCTATCGATTTCAGCTTGAACAAACACTTTGTCCGTAGTCGACTCTGGGTTTTTTAATATGTTTCTATTCTTAGCTAATTCCGCCAACTTTTCCTCATAAGAATTTATGTTTGAAATTTCTTGTGGACTAAATTTGTCCGCTCTTAGCAAAATCTGTCTTACGGCATTAGTGTCTCCCTTGGTCATCGCTAATTCAAGTGATGCTTGATCGGCCGGATCAACAGTTGTTAGGTCAATTTTTAATCCGTCTTTGATAAATTTTTCGAGCGAAGCCTTCGCATCAGCTGCTTTTTGTTCTTTCTCTTGTTTTTGAGTGTCTAAGGCTAATCTTTCTGTTTGCGGTACGTCGGTAAATTTATATATGCTTTCTTGCCATTTAGCCATTGATTCGGATATTGCGGCTCTAACTGACGGCATTTTGGGAAGCGCCTCTCTGAACCAGGCAGCTTTTTCGTCGGCCGACATTCCTTGTGCATCCAACATAGGGAAACAGACATCAAAAGATCTGTTTGCTGCCATTTGAGCACATACAGCTTCAATCAATTGATCCGCACTAGCATATTTTGCATCTATAAGACCTGCCGCTTGCATTTCCGCTAAGCGGGCATCCTGTTGAAGAGGATCTAGGCCAATTATTTCAAGAGCTCTTACAGTATCATTAGCTTGTTCAACAAGTGCTGCAATTTTAGTTTTTTCTGGCCCTATAAATAATTTTTCGACGTCTTCTCCTCGCGCTCCTTCCCATTGCTTATCTCCTGTTTCAGCCGCTACTCTTGCCTTTTCTAGAGCAGTAAAACCACCTAATGACCCTTCATCTCCTCTGGCTTTTTGTATATCGTGTATTTGATCTAATTCTGCTTGTGGCATAGCGCCCTTTATTTTTCCTGAATCTTTTGTGAGCGATCCGACTACTTCTTTTTGTGTTACAGGTGGCGCACCGGACCTATCTGGTGACTGAACCATATTAGCTAGGTTGAATAAATTTATAAAGCTTGGATTTCAGGTCTTGAATTTTTTTGGTATCATCAGCCTCAGCTAAGCTATATTTCATTTTTACATAATAAGGGTTATAAATTGACCATTTAGTTGAGAGGTCATAAAGAAACTGCAAAAGTTCTGTTTTAGTATTAACGTCTTTAAATTTACCCAATATGAAGTGGGCGCTTTCCTTCCCCTCTTTTAAGGTGGCTCTACCATTCAACATAGCGTCCATTATTCCATCATAAAGGTTATCTAATATTTGCTTTTTTAAATTTTCTACAGTCGTCCCCTGGACAGAAGCATTTTCATCCATAATAATTCAATATATCAGGTACCAAAAAAGAAAGTCAAGAGGATAATAGTGAAAATTTTGTAACGACCGTGATTTTTTATGAAGTTTTTAGGATTTCAGCGGCTTTTTTGGGGTCGACTGAGATTATCATTAAACCTTCGCTTGTTGATTTAGTTTTTCAATCAGCCACATTCGAGAAAGCGTAGTCGGATTAATGCCCATATTTTTAGCAATAGTTTCTATCCTTTTTTTAACAGATTTTTGGATCCGGATTATAAGGACGGCCTTTTTCTCTTTTTCGATTAACTCGAGATCCTCTAGAGCTACTTTTTTATTATCAAAGAATGGGGATATGTCATGTGTATCCCAAAAGTCAGCCTCCTCTTCACGCGTTTTAAATGGTTTAATCGGTTTTAAATTTTTCATAGTATTTAGTTCTTTCTTTTCGGCTCATATCTCTTGCCGTCACTACACAATAATTTTGTGAAATTATAATTGCCAACAATCTCCCTTTATTTGTTGTTCCTAAAATTTTTATTCTTCTTAAATATGACAAACTAACTAATTTTTTATTTAAATAAGCCTCGTTTACTTCTTTAACCCTAACACCGTGTTTTTTAATATGCTCTCTATTTATATCGTCCCAAATTAGTCTTTTCATATTGTAATACAAAGTAATACATGATGTCAAGTTTAAGTAACTTTATTAAACTTTATAAACCTTATGGACTCATTTGTCTATGGTCTATATGCTACAAAAACCTTATTTGGAAAGTTAGAAAAGCATAATATTAATGAAGTACAATTAAATATTCTTTAATTCTGCCGAAGCTGATTTCGGATCGACGGAATTAACCATGATTCCGGTTGAAAGCTCAAAGCCAGCTCGCTCCATGAAGCGAGGAATTATACGGAGATACCAAGATTCTGGATTCGTCGTCGATTCCCTCTCCTCCTCACCAGAATGACGATCTGGTGTTGAAATGTAAAAATTATATCCAAATGGTTTTTTTGAATAGTGAGGATTTGAGCTGTGGACTTTTTTCAACTTTCTGATTGTAGATTGAAGTATTTTAGCTAATTCTTTTATTTCAGATTCGTTTAAATTTTGAAAATTTAATATTTGTGATTCATTTGTTATTTGTGATTTGTTATTTGATATTTTTGTTATCCAGGTTTCATATGCCCATTCAGAATAACCCGGACAGTAAGATGCAAAGTCCCCTGCTTGTTCAACTATATTGACTACTGGCTGGAATGCCAAAGTGTTGGTTGGGATATTGGCCGGAACGACTGAGACCTGGGAGTGGGGATGAATAAGTGAAGCCCCGCTTGCCAAGGAGTAGTTATGGAAAATAAAAACTTTTCCTTTACGATCTCTGTCTAAACTCCAATATTTAAAACGATTCATATATGTCTTAATTAAGTTTTCAACCTGATGAATTTCAAAGTTCTCGATATTTTTTTCGTGATCCGGTGAATGAATAATTACTTCATGAATATCGGTAATCGCAAATTTATTTGGCACCACTCTTATCTCCCATCCCGATTTATCAGGCTCCCCTGGCCCCACTCGATAAGTTTCGGGCGGTGTATCAGTTTCCGCCCCCGGGCAAAATGGGCAGCGGAAAGGCTTGCCATTCATACCTGTCCGGGTTGTACGCGCCGGATTGCTGACCATAACGCGGGATTTGGTAAAGTCGGAAATGTAATCTGACATTTTTAAAATATTAAATCTTAAAGGGTCAAAGGTTAAATAAACTGTTAAAGATTAAGCCTATAAATATATAATGTTTAATATTTAATGTTTCTTTAACCTTTAATATTTAATCTTTAAGATTTTGATAATAATTTCTTAATTATCAATATAGCAAAAATAAACTATAATATCTAATATGAAACTAATAGTGGGTCTTGGCAATCCTGGTGAAAAATATAAAAATAATCGTCATAATGTCGGTTTTCAATTTGTTGACTATCTAATTGAAAACCTCCAAATATCAAATAACAAATCACAAATAACAAATAAGTCTCAAATTTTAAATTGCAATTTTAAAAAGGATAAATATCTTGATTCTGAATTCCTAATTATAAATTCTAAATTAATTTTGGCTAAGCCAACGACTTTCATGAATAAGTCTGGTGGCGCCGTTAGAAAATTAATTGGAAATTGGAAATTGGAAATTGGAAATTTGATCATCGCTCACGACGACCTCGACATTCCTTTCGGTAAATTTCATATTCAGGTCGGTGTAGGGCCGGAGCTCCATAACGGAATTGAATCGATTGAAAATCACTTGAGAAATAGGGATTTTTTAAGGATACGAGTTGGAGTGGATAATAGAATTCCAGAAAGGAAAATCGATGGTGAGACTTATGTCCTTAGCAATTTCACTCAGGAGGAATTTACAAAATTAAATTCAGAAATATTTCCAAAAATCATAGATCAGTTAAAACTTTCTCATCAAATTTCTTAATCGTATCTTCAGGGTTTTACAAAGATTGCATAATATCTTGAGTGATGGATTTACTTTTCCCGTTTCAATTCGGGATAGATATGTCCTGTCGATCCCACAACGATGAGAAGTCTCCTCTTGAGATAGGTGACATTTAGATCGAGCGCGGGCTAATTTAATTCCCAATCGCCCATATATAAAGTTCCCTCTCATACATATATGAATTTAAAAAAAGAATATCGGATTAAAAAAATCTTGTCTATGGACTATATGCTACAAAACTATAATTTTGGATTATTACAATAATATATCTTTCCCAATATACCCCTACTTTTATATTTATTAAATTATTATCAAAAAAACATAACTTTCAGCCTATTGCTACAGCCTAATTTTGACCTCGCAGGTCAGAATATGGGCACATTGAAAGATTTAGTTTGATTTCAATAAAACATGATATAATTTGCAAAAGATATGAAAGTACTTTACTTATATATGTTCCCGCTTTGGGGCAATGGGTCGGGTAACTGGCTCCGAAGACTAGTCTTTCGACTTAAGGAAAATTACGGCGCTGATTTTGAAGCAATGATTGTTGCGCCTGAAAGACGAAAAGTACCGGGTGCAAAAGTGAGATCTCTTAAGCCGCCACTTATGGGAGTCTTCGTCGGAAACCCGGAATTACCAAACGAAAAAAAATACTCAAAAATGTCGGCTCAAGACCACATTAAGATTTATAATTATTATCTCCTCCAAACCGCTAAAGTAATCGAAAAATTCAAACCAGATCTGATTCATTGTTTTCATACGGCATTTCTCCCACCTATTGCTCGTCAACTTTCAAATCTCTATAAAATTCCCTACTTAATAATGACTCACGGAAGCGATCTTTATTATTTCAAAGAAGACGGCCGGTGGAAATCATTGGTCCGGGACGCGTCATTTCGAGCAAAATTTATCACTGCTAATAGCAACTTTACCCGAGAGTGGTATCTTGATATGTTTGGTCACGATCTTTATAAAAAAACTAAGACAATTCCAGCCGGCATTGGTTATTTAACAGATTTTAATAGAGATGTAACATGGATTGATAAAAAATATCATTTTCAGTATGACAAAATGGTTCTCTTTACAGGAAGACTAACCGAGCATAAAGGAGTTGAATTTCTTATAAAAGCGGCGAGACAGATAAAGGCCGAAATTGTCATTGCCGGAGACGGACCTGAGAAAAAATATCTCGAAAGCCTCATTCTGAAATATAAACTCAACAACGTTCACATGGTGGGCTATTTTTCATCCCGCCTTGAAACAATAAATGAGTTTTATTTAAGAGCCGATGTCTACGTCGCCCCGTCAGTGTGGAATGAGCCATTGGGACTTGTTATCCTTGAAGCCATGTCTCATAAGACCCCCGTTGTTGTCTCCCGTAAAGGTGGGGTTGCAACAATTGTAAAGGACGGAGTTAATGGGTTTTTAATTCGCCCCCGTTCCCCTGCTTTGATTGTCGAAAAAGTCAATAAGCTACTAAATGATGATAAATTAAGATGGAAAATGGGAGAGAAAGCTTATAAAACCGTTATGGAAAAATTCAACTGGGAAAAAATCTCCGGTAAATTCTACCGTCTTTATCAAAAATGCCTCCAAAAACCCAAGCCTATCATTAAATAAATTTGATATTATGGAAGTTAGAAGATTGGTATAGAGGCGGGTTAGGAAGTTTGAAAATGGAAATTAGAATAATCAAATCTACCTTCTTACTTCTGTTTTCTTAACCCGCTTCTAAACCCAACTTCCAATTTCTATTATGAAAATTCTGATTGTTTCCCTGTTAAAAAGAAAGGTTACGCCGGATATTCCGGCTGCTCGCCCTCGAGTAATTTATGAGATTGCCAGTGGCCTAGTCAAAAAAGGGCATGATGTGAGTTTGCTTGGGACTGCCGATAGTATCATTCCGGGAGTCAAAATAATTCCAGTTATCGAAAAGGGCTTTGTTGAAATGCCGGGGTTTGAAAACCCATTTTATGCTGAGACTGCTTATTTGGTAAAGCTTGCCAAAAAAATCGAGGAGATCGCCAATCAATTCGACATAATTCATAATCATACCTATCCGGAATTTATCAATCTGTTAGTTGCAAAAAATATTAAGACTCCGATTATTTCAACCATCCATGCTCAGGCTTTTCCGGAGTACGATGAGGTTCTTAGTCTTTTTCCGGAAGCTTACCACATCTCAATTTCTGAAGCTCATAAAAAATTATTTAAAAAGGCAAAAATTTATAAAGTTATCTATAACGGCGTTGATACAAATATTTATTCTTATCAAGAAAAAAAAGAAGATTACTTATTGTGGTTAGGCCGGCTTTCAAAAGCGAAAAGTCCCGATGGATCATTTATGGATCCTAAGGGAATTAAATGGGCGATTCGCCTTGCGGAAATGACAAGCTCCCGTCTTTTGATGTCTGGCAATATCGAAGATATGAAGTTTTATGACACTGACGTTAAGCCTCATTTGAGTGATAAAATTCAGTGGGTCGGTCCATTATCGCCGGAACTAAAATTAACTAAACCAGAAATCGCCACTCTTATGCAAAAAGCCAAAGTATTTTTAATGACAATAAACTGGTATGAGCCTTTTGGTCTTGTCATGGCCGAGGCCATGTCATGTGGCACACCTGTTATTGGCTTTGATCGCGGCGCCGTATCGGAAATTATAAAAGATGGTAAAACTGGTTTTGTCGTCCCGCCACCGTCAAACGTGGCTGGGACGTCCGACGTCCCGCCTGATCGCGGAATTAACGGATTGCATAAAGC
>Ga0075796_132_pt1 | contig 9478 bp, 9 predicted proteins | sample RifGroC2_FD_67892 | JGI IMG/M metagenome (GOLD analysis project Ga0075796, IMG submission 67892) | Microgenomates (Roizmanbacteria) bacterium GW2011_GWC2_35_12
AAATTAACCGATCTAGGGTTTGAAATGTTCAAAAAATTGATAAAAATGGGTGTCGAGGGTTTAGGGATCCCGACGGCGCGCAGTCGAGGGATTTTGTCCGAAGCGAGCACCGGCGGGAAAAGACAGGAGACAGGCCCCGTTTTTATGTCTGTTGAGCAAAATCACGCCGACGCCACTTATACTAAAAAACTCACTAAAGAAAACGGTTTTATACCCTTTGATAAATTAAAAAACGCAATCAACAGTCAACAATTAACAATTAACAATCAAATTTACAACTTGTTTCGCGGTCTCCACTCCTGGCCGGGTATTTGGACCATTCTTCCTAACGCCAAACGCCTAAAAATTACTCAATTAACAATTGACAATCAGCAATTAACAATTACTTCCGTCCAACTTGAAGGTAAAAAAGAAGTCGACTTCAAAATATTTAATTCTGTTTATAGAATATTATAATTAGTCAACTTCAATAATCCATTATTATTTGTTATAATATATTATTATAAGTCTTATTGGCCATGCCTCTTGAAATAAAAAAAGAGAGAATCACCGTCGATCTTAGGTTATTCAATGAATTAAAAACTCATCTTTCATACTATGGACCTGAACAACTATCTCAAAACGATCGTGAATATACAAGAAAATTTCTCCATGATTTTATAAATACAAGGAATTCTCGCGCTCAAACTGTAAGTAGCGAGGAATATGATAGATATATAAGGGAAGAAGTTGAGACGATGTTTCCTTATCCAACTTTTGGTTTAGACTGCATTGATGGAAGAGTTCTTCCCGTTTTACTAGGTGGATATGCGGCAAAATTTGGTGGTTTTTTACGCCTTCCTGCTGGTGACCCTGTAAAAGATTTTATTAGTCTAAGGGGTGGAGATCTTGCTTTAAAATCTGGATCAAATTATGCCAATAGAATTGATGAGGCCTTCTTAAGAAGAAATACTGATCACATTGCGCAAATACTTGACAGTCACGTTGGTTGTGCTGCTCGAGAAAAGGCGGAAAAAAAAGCTGGGCATAAACCAAATGACAAAGGTTTATTGGTCGATGTCTTGAGAAAAAAAGCAATGGGGGAGGCTATAAAAAATTATGTCTCCATTAATGATGGCTCCAATAATAAACGAGAAATTTTACCTGTTCAAGTGACCTTTGATACGGATAATGGATTTATGTATATGGGATTGGAGGCTGATGACGCTATTGAAGCTGCTATAGCAGCTAAGGGGTTTACTCCCGATGTTTTAAAGAAGCTTTCACAAAGTTGGAAAATACTTTCTACAAAAGAAATGCTTAGTGATGAAGTAAAAGAAACATTAAAGGGATACGCATTCAAGCCTGATTGGGAAAATAACTATATTGGCACTTTAAGTCAGTTTTGGGAGAACATAAAGAGACTAAAAAATAGTTATATTTTTGACATAATAAAAACAAGGTTAAAAATCACGTACAGTCATCTCGATAAAGAAATAAATGGAAACGGAAGAGAGATTGAAGAGCGAGCTATGATTCTCCTTGCTAACATGTATAGTGGATTTTTGTTAAATTACAGGACGAGAGAAATTAAAGTAAAAAAAGGTGAAAAAATATTAATTGCTCGACCATATCCCTATTCTAAACATCAAGAAGAATGTATAGTTGCTTCAGAAGGAGGATATGGACCTTATAAGGTTAAATCTTTTGGCGTACATATATTAGATGAAAAAAGCTTGCCAGAAAATATAGCTCTTGCTTACAATATCATTCAAAATAATAGAAATGGTTATACTGATGACGCTGGCCGAGAGCATGCACCAACAATAAATAATTATTTTGGAATTTACGGCCCAGAAAATGATTTATTTAAACGTAAAACGAAAAAGGATAAAGTACCTGTACCATTAATCATGCAGCACACTGTCAGAACAGGTGAGTTTTTCTTTTATGAAGATAAGTATTGGGAAAGATTAAAAGACTTAAATTTTTCCTTTATATTAAGAATGAAAGAAAAGGAGAAAGTTGATTGGGTATATATGGAAGATGCCGATTTTATTAAAAAAACAATTAAATACCTAAATATTAAACCCGATGATACAATCGGCTTAGCGATTGCTAAAGACGTAAATATATTAAGAAGAAAGGTGGCCGCTCTCTACAAATATTATATATTTGATGAAAAAGGTGAAAAAGTATATCCATTAGCAAATAAATTAATTAATGGAGACATTACTTTACTCCCAGTTTTAGCTGACCAAAATAGAGAAATACATAAAATAATTCCATTTTTAGCCAACGGAAGTTAAATTAGACCTTCGCCTATTAATGCCCTTATCTTTTCAAACAACTTCTCCATCACCCACAAATTACTCAAATGCTAATTTGGAGCTTTCCTGAGGCATACTGGCGGATCAGCGCCGCAATTAATGTTTGGTACGGCAACCCCGCTTCCATCGCTCTGGTTTTGACATCATTAATATCTTTGACCGTCAAACGAATATTGATGTTTTTCGTCTTATTTAAAGTATTATTAGCCGCTTCACGGGCTTTTTTCATCTCCTCCCTAAGGTTAGAGACGCTTTTATATTTTCCCGCCTCGATATCTTTTAATATTTGCTCTTCCTCTTTGTCTAATTTATAGCTTTTCATAAAAAAAATGTAAAATTTATAATTATTTTTTTGGTAAATATCTTTTTGTTGCTTTCCTGCTGGGAATGATTGTTTTTAGAAAAAACTTTTCTTTATCTTCAATAAATGGCACATAATAAATATAATTATTCATCCCAATTACAAATACTTTTTGATTGGAATGCTTACCGCTTGGATTATTAATTACATCTAAAAACTGTTTATTATTTAAGATCGAAACAATGTCATTGAAATTTATCCCCCGTTCTTTTTTCAATTTTTCATTCTTTTCCTTACTCCAATCAAAATATTTCACAGACCCATTGTATGACAAATAATATCAAATGTCAATATTGTACCAACTATATTAAATCATTTTCAATCATCGCTCTTATCCCATCAAACAACTTCTCCATCACCCATAAATTGTGAAAGGTCGCTAGAGTGTAGCCGAGGATTTCGCGTTGCTTGAATAAATGATGTAAATATGATTTTGTAAAATTCTGACAAACATAACATTCGCAATCCGTGTCCACCCTCTCCAAATTATTCTTATAAATCCCTTTCGTAATATCGATTTCTTGGTTTTTAGATTTGAGATGAAGTTTTGAGATTTGATCTTTGAGATTTGAGATCTTATAAAGCGTTCCCATCCTCGCCAACCTCGTCGGCTCCACACAATCAAAAGTATCTAACCCATATTTCACTAGATCAATTATGTCGTCCATCTGTCCCACACCAAGGAGGTGAGCCGGGCGGTCACTTGGTAGATAGTCTGCAACCCAACGGACTTGGTCTCGCATTTCGCGCTTTGTCTCCCCGACCGACACTCCACCGATTGCAACTCCTGGAGTGTCCTTCCCGACCACGTACTCTGCCGATTTTTTCCGCAAGTCCTCATAAACCCCACCCTGAATAACTCCATAAAGATATTGGATGTTAGAAGATGGGTTTGGAAACGGGTTAGGAGGCTGGAAATTAGAAATTGGATTTATTTCTGTTTTCTTCTCTCTATTTTCTTGACCCGCTTCTAAACCAGTCTTCCTATTTCCAACTGTCGAAATACATCTTTCCAACCACCTGTGCGTTCTCTCAGTCGCCTCTTTCGAGTACTTATAACTTGACCCATATGGGATACATTCATCAAAGGCCATGTTGATATCGGCGCCGATTTGTCTTTGGAATTCCATCGATTTTTCTGGTGTAAATTCGATTAATTTTCCATCAAATGTCGACCGGAATTTCACCCCATCCTCCGAGATTTTGACCAGTGATGGTTTTTCTTCACGAGACAATCGCCTGGGGCCCCCTTGGGGTGAGGCGGTCGAAAAAACACGGTGTCGAGTTTTCTCTTCTCTTGCTAGCGAAAAAACTTGAAATCCCCCAGAATCTGACATAAGAGGCATGTTTAATCCCGAATATTTATGTATTCCCCCTGCTTTTTCAATGATTTCTGTTCCCGGGTGAGTCACTAAATGGTAGGTATTAACAAAGGCGACTTGCACCCCGATCTCTTTCACAAAACTCGGAGTTAAGGCTTTAATTGTCCCCTTAGTACCAACCGGCACGAATGCTGGCGTATTAATTACTCCATGATCTGTCCTTATTTCCCCCAATCTTGCCTTAGATGACTTGGAATTATGTAGAACTTTAAAAAAATTATTCATAATATGAGCATCGCATCACCGAAAGAATAAAAGCGGAAATTATTTTTTATGGCTATATTATACAGCTCAACGAGACGCATCTTAGCTCCTTTGAACTGTAAAAATGCCTCAACCAGCATCATGAGAGAAGATTTTGGAAGGTGAAAATTAGTAATCATAATATCAACCATCTTAAAATCATAAGGAGGAAAGATAAAAAGGTCAGTTTTCCCAAGCGAAGGCAACTGTTTTTGAGTCAATGACTTGGGGTCCCCTTGGGGTGAAGTCGACGAAAAAACACGTTGCCGAGCGATTGACTCTAAAGTCCTAACTACTGTCGTCCCAACTGCTACTAATTTTTTCTTTACCCGCCGAAGCTTTAGCGAAGGTGGGCCCTCTTTATTCATTTCAATCTGTTTCCACGTTTTTTCATCAACTTCATAATATTCCTCATGAAGTTTTTTCATCTTTATATTCTCATCTGTTATAGGAGCAAAGGTTCCAAGTCCCACATGTAGAGTAATAAATAACCTTTCAATTTCCTTTTTATCAAGTTTGTCAAAGACTCTGTCAGTAAAATGTAGTGAGGCGGTCGGAGCGGCGGTCGAGGCAAGCCGCGCGCCAACTAGTGGCCGGGCGAAAACGGTCTGATATTTTTCAAGTAATTCATCTCTTTTCAAGGGGGATTTTTTAAGATATGGAGGAATTGGCATTGAGCCATATTTATTTAAGAGCTTGAATAATTTCTCACGAGAAAATAAGTGTTTTAACTCAAAAAAATGCTCCTTTTGTGAAATTACGCTTACAGATTCTCCATCTGGAAAATATAATTTTTCACCAACATTAATCTTTCTATCGACCATAACCTTAACCATTTGTGACTCAATCTGTTCATTAGCGAGAAATAAGACTGTCACCTTACCTCCGCCGGCTTTTTTCATAGTAACTCTTGCAGGAATCACTTTTGTATTATTCAAAACCATGAAAGAATTCTTAGGTAAATATTTATCTATGTTATAGAAGTGGTCAAACGATATTTGATTAGTTAAGGTGTTATAAATAAATAGCTTAGATGAATCTCTAGGTACGGCCGGGGTTAAGGCAAGATTTTTTTCCGGCAATACATAACCGTAGTCTTCTTGATTTATCATCTGCTAATTCTAGCAATTTATCCATTACTTTACAGACTTTATAGACTTTATAGACTTTTGACTTTATGGACTTATTTATAGTAGCTTTTGATTTGGAAAAGAACATAAAGTGAAAGTCCTGTTCCAATTACAAGTCCGCCTAGATTAAAGCTGATTAAAGCTTCAACAGCTGATAATAATGATCCGTAAAACATTAGTCTCCAAGCTGACATTTTTCTTTTGAAAAGCCCAGGTATTGCCAAGGCTTCAATGACTAATACGGCTGCGGAAAATAGCATTCCGACTCCGAAATTAACTCCAGCTCGGACTCCACCTAGAAATGCAAATGGGGCAACAACAGCTCCCATCCCAAAAGCAAATAATATGGCGGGAAGCGCCATTACTAAAATAACAAGAGTTATCCAAGGTCCATATTTTACAATGACTTCCTTAGCGCTTTCCGGAAGCGAAAAAGGCGCTTTTTTAACTAAGTAAAGATCAAGAGTATCCTCAAGCTGAGAAAGGGCTGATTTTATATCGGCCCCATCTTTGACAGTTTTTGCCATATATTTTTAATAAATTTATAAATTTGAATCTACAATATTATACTTACCCCTATTAAAAAAACAAATGGGTTTTTTAAAGCAAGCCAACAATCAAGATAAGGGCAGGGATGATAAACATTAACCAAGCTGGTGTCCCTGATGCGGGAGGAGCTGGTGTAATTGTTGTTTTGGCAAGGACAATCTCTGTTGGCGTTGCGGTTGGTGCGCCTGGGGCAGTACAACAGGTGTTATATGATGGATTAGCCTTACAAGCTTCAGTGAAGTCAGGGGAAGTACAGTAGTTTGATCCGTCATGAGCCTGAACGCAGTTGTAGCCTGACCTACATGGATTAGTGGTATTATCACAATCCTTAGTACCACAGAGAACTGGAATAGGAGTTGCGGTCGGGCCTGGTGTATTGGTCGGCTGGCCAGGTGGAGTAGTTGGAGTAGCTGATGGAACAGGTGTGTTAGTTGCGGTTGGCCCAGGAGTCCCTGTTGGAGTGGGAGTATTTGTAATAATTGGCGTTGCTGATGGGGTTATGGTAGGACATATACAGTTTGGAGAGCTTGGACAAGATTTATTACGACATTTTTGCGCCGCCCCTAAACTAGTACATACAAGCTCATTTGGACCAGGCTCTTCATTAAAACATGGGGTCGAATTACTACATAAAGAATTACACGTTGACATTACCGGCTGGGTAGGAGTTGGAGAAGGTGTATTTGTTGGTGGTGGTGGCGTATTAGTCGCCGCCGGCTGGGTAGGAGTTGGAGTTACTTGAGTTTCACACGTACAATTTGTTTGACAGGTGATTTTTAATGGGTCGGTACCACAAAAACCATTTTGAACAAGTATCTTGCTTGGAATTTCACAATTCATAATCCTTACACAAGACGTAACTGCCGGAGATTCACAAATTGGATCTTGCCCGTTAGGACATTTAGGAATTTCAAAGCCACCTTCTCCTCCCTCACCAACACATTGTCCAGGACATTGAACTTCTGGACTACCTACTCCCCCTGACCATACGGTTGTCTGCCCTGAATTTATCCATTCACATCTGGGAGCTTTCACTGCACATTCTTTAAGTGCTTCACCACAACCATTAGTGGCATGGTACTCACTACATGGCCTTTCACTTGTAGGTACATAGGCTTTTTCTTCGGTAGTTATTAATTTATTCCTCAGATAATAACCTGTTATGCCAACTACTAAAATCATTAAAAAAATATTAGCAATTAGAAAAAAATTAGATTTTTGTTTTTTTTTGGATTTTAAGGGAGTGAAGTTGTTCATTGATTTAGTATAAGGTATTTATTTTACAAGTTCAACAAATTTATATTTAAAATTCTGGTCCGATCGATTTTCCTCAGAAATAATATTTTTAAATTCCGAGTAATCCGGAAAAAATGCGTCTGCCTGAAATTTCCCTTCAACAACTGTTAAATAAAGTTTTTCTGCATATTTAATCCCCTGATTAAATATCTCTCCGCCCCCAGAAATAAATACTTCAACCGGCTCTATTTTTTTTGCTAATCTTATTGCCTCTTCGACGGAAGAAACATAATAAAGATCTTTGGTAAGGGAGCCTGAGGCGATCGAGCCAGAAGATCTGGAAACCACAATTGTCCTTCTTGTGGGCATCGGCCGACCTGACCTTTGATAATAGCCCAATAGCGAATCATAAGTCTTTCTCCCAAAAATCACAGTTTTACCAACTGTTAAATTTTTAAATCGAAGAAGGTCTTCTCTTATATGCCAGGGAATTTTCCCATGATACCCTATTCCTCTGTTTTCATCCATCGCCGCCACTATTGAAATTGTTGGTATTTTATCCATTTTTAGATTGTCCTGCCAACCCGAAAGTCAACCCTGCCTGCCGGCAGGCAGGCTCCGAGGTTGTTAATTTTATTTGGCTAAAATTTATTTAAAATCCTCCCACTATTGTCACTTCTCCTTTTATTGGAGGATGAGGATTATAATTTATTACTTCAATATCTTCAAATTTAAATTCATCAATTTTTTTTACTTTTTTGTTTAATTTAAGCACAGGAAGCGGTCGAGGTTTTCTTTGTAGCTGCTCTTTTATTTGATCTAAATGGTTTGAGTATATGTGAACATCACCAAAGGTATGGACAAAGTCGCCTGGTACAAGATTGGTAACTTGGGCAACCATTAACAAAAGCATTGCATAGGAGGCAATATTAAATGGGACACCAAGAAATATATCGGCTGATCTTTGATATAACTGTAGGTTTAGTTTACTACCGATTACATTGAAGTGAAACATGCTGTGGCATGGCGGAAGTACCACTGATGTGTCCCGTGAAACAGCCATTTCATATATGTACTCCGGATTCCATGCTGACACAATTAAATGTTTTCTAAATCTTTGCTTTGAATCCTTAAGTTTTCTTATCACCCAACCAAGTTGGTCAATACTTCTGCTTTTATCAACTGGCCACTTTCTCCACTGGACGCCATATACCGGACCCAATTCACCAAATTTTTCTGCAAATTTTTTATCCTCCTTAATCTTTTGAATATATTCCTCCTGATTTAATAATCTTTGATTTTTGATCTTTGTCCGCCAGCTGGCGGATTGATCTTTGTATCGCTTATATCCCCACTCGTCCCAAATATGAACATTGTTGTCAATTAAATATTTAATATTTGAGTCTCCCTTGAGAAACCAAAGCAATTCATGAGTGATTGCTCTCATAAATACTTTTTTTGTCGTAAGAAGTGGAAAGCCTTTTGATAAGTCAAAACGAATCTGCCGGCCAAAGACTGTTTTTATATATATGCCAGGATTACCCCAAACTGGTTTTTTAATACCATTTTTTAAGATATCTGAAAGAAGATCGAGATATTGTTGTTCACCCGTGTTCATAATAAATAAATAATCAAATAATTAAATTTATTTATTTGCTTATTTCTTTATTTGTTTATTTTGATATTTATATCTGCTTCTCTCTCTTTTTTGTTGTTACTCTTCCTCCCTGCCACCCGCCTGCATCGCTATGCGAAGCATTGCGGGCAGGCTGCCCTTTATATTTGTTTTTCACGTTTACTCCCAGTCGTGACTCTGCCACCTTGCCATTGTCCACGATATTGATTACCTCCGCCATCAACCCACTCAAATTGAGCATGGACTATCCGGCATCCCATCTCAAGGGTGACCGGCATCGGTCCGGCATTTTTAATCGCAAAAGTTAATTTACCACAATACCCAGGGGCTACATTTCCAGTCCGTAAGAATAATCCTGATCTGAAAGTTGTCGTCCTTGGTTTAAAATTAATTGTAATATCTAAGGGGGTATTAACTTTCTCAATCGTGGTTGCAATCAAAAAATCTCCTATTAATTTCATCCCTGGAGTTTCCCGCTCATATTCACCTAAAAATGCCCGACCACCTTGAAATTCATATAACTCTCCAAGTCTAAGATCAAATCCAGCTCCTTCTGGAGTTGTAAGTTCCCGGTCAGCCAGTCCTTCAACTAAATTTTTTTCTTTGACTAATTTGAGTAATATTTTTGGCCC
>Ga0075796_146_pt1 | contig 8835 bp, 7 predicted proteins | sample RifGroC2_FD_67892 | JGI IMG/M metagenome (GOLD analysis project Ga0075796, IMG submission 67892) | Microgenomates (Roizmanbacteria) bacterium GW2011_GWC2_35_12
AAGGAATAATTAATGCTTTATTTTTCATAATATTATCTCACGAAGATTTCTTCGAAACAAAATCAAAATGTTAATTCTTTTAATTTCTGTATTCTAATTTCATAAAATGGAGTAATAATTCTTTCGGAGATAAATACCCGTAATTCTTCTTGATTAAGATTATACATATGTAAACGGCAATTGATTTTCAGAGAAATTTTCTTCAACTTTAATTAATTTTTTAGAAACATTTAGATTTTTTTTACCAGTTTCATTTTTAAACCGTTCAATTGCTATATTATAATACTCTGACAAAATTTCAATCCCAACAGAATTCCTATTAAGAAACGAAGCGGAAATTGAACTGGTACCACTTCCTAAAAATGGATCGAGGATTAAATCTCCCTCTTTTGTAAATAATTTAATGAACCACGAAGGTAGGCTCAGTGGAAATGTTGCGCTATGACTTTTATTTGAACTTTCAGTTGCAAGATGAAGAACATTAGAAGGATAAACTACTTCTTTTCCGACCCAGTTTGAGATATTTTTTCCGAATCCACTGCCTACTCTAGAATTATCTCTTTTTTTATCAGTTTCGCTTAAATTTTTCAGTCTAGTTTTTGCCCAATCTCCAATCGGAATCATAACAGCTTCTTGATACATGTTGAATTTTCTTTGCTTATTAAATTGGAGTAGTCTTTCCCAAGCGTCTCTAAATCTATTAGGCCATTTTCCCGGATGACAATTTCGCTTGTGCCAAATAAATTCTTCTGTCCATAACCAACCTTGCTTTTTCATCTCTTTTATTAAATCAAGAACATAAGTATGTCTTTCTCCATTTACAACTTTTTCTTTTATATTGAGTATGAATGTACCTGTTGGTTTTAGTACTCTTAATAATTCCTGTGACTTTGATAAAAACCATTCTACATATTTATCTGGATGTATACCTCCATAACTTCCTTTTCTTTGATCAGAATATGGGGGTGATGTGATTATTAAGTCGACGCTATTTGAAAGTATTTCCTTTAAAATTTCTTCGCTATCACCTAAATAAAATTCCGCGTTTGTTTTTCTGTAAGTCAATACCTGCTTATTTGACATATACGTTACATTTTACAATATTACAATCTGATTTATCTGTGGAAGGTAACAAAATTTTATACAATTAACTCATGGAATTGAAAACCGAGATCGTTGAAGTTAAACAAAAAGCCCTTATTGTCTCAAAGGTAAATCATTCTTTTATTGATTCATTAAAGAGTCAATTAAAGAAGAACTCTATTGAGACTTACTTTTCTTCTCATAGGCCGAAAAATCTTAATAATTTCGATTATTGTTTTTTTGTCGATGAAAAAATCCTGAATCTAAATAAGTTTTCACATCCTAAAAAAAAGATTGTTCACACCTTAAAAATATTAAATTTTTAAAAATCATTTCCTTTTCCGGAACTCAAATAAGCGAGGCTGATTTAGATAAGATTCTCTGGTTTACTTTTTCAGAAACAAAAGAAATTAACCTTTATCTTGACAACGGAAAAGCTCATAAACCACATGTTGAGAAAACTGTTTTTTTATCTAAAATGAGCAGATATTTTACAAAAAAACATATTATTTTGACCTTTTTAATTTCTTTGCTTATTTTTTATCTATCTTTTATACCCCCACTTATATACTCTGGTTTTTACACAATGAAGTCATTTAATTCCTTAAAAACCGCCGAGGAAATAAACGCGAACGAATATTTACAAAAAAGTGAAAATTCTCTAGCACTTTCAAAGGGACTTTACGCCTATTCTCGACCGGTTTTTCTACTTTTTGGGCTGGCTTTATACCCAGATAATTTAATTGATCTTAGCACTCGTACCCATTTAATAATCAGAGAGGCGAATGACGCAATAATTAATGGTAAAGAAATTCAAACGTTGATTTTTAAACAAGAAAAAAGTGCTATCGACCATCGTGATCTTGATATGCGTATCAACAGACTCGAAGTAAGTTTAAACACAGTCGATGAAAACATGAAGTTAATTAGTCAAAAAATTCCAAAAAACTTTTTTATTTCAAAAAAAACAAAACAAGACATGATCCAATCCCAAGACATAATTTCAAAGTTGAATAAAATGTTTAAGTATTTAATAAGAATTATCAAGGATCCAGTTCAGAGAAAATACTTAATCTTTTTTGCTAATAATCGCGAGCTTCGGCCGGGTGGAGGATTTTTGGGATCTTTTGGAATAGTAACAATAGGTAATTATTCTATTTCAAAAATAGAGGTACATGATGTATATGATGCCGACGGCCAATTAATTGCTCACATAGAACCTCCAGCACCATTAAGAAAATATTTAGGAGTCCCCCATTGGTTTTTAAGAGATTCAAATTATTCTCCTGATTTTTTAGATAATTACCGAAAGGCATTAATATTTCTTGAAAAAGAAATTAATCTAACCGAAATTAGTGGCGGCATCTTGGTCACAACTTCCGCAATTGAAAATTTGCTTGAAGCCTTTGGTAGCATCTATCTTCCAGATTATAGGGAATATATAAATAGTCAAAATTTTTATTTAAAGACGCAGCTTCACGTAGAAAAAAAATTTTTCCCCGGCTCTACCCAAAAGAAAACTTTCCTTACTGCTTTAATTAATCAGCTTTATATAAATATGGATGATTTTTCTTTAAAAAAATTTGGGATTGGCCTGAAAAAATCTCTTGATGAAAAGCAAATTGTTGTATATTTTGATGATCAAATATTTCAATCATTCATTGATTCTTCATATTGGTCAGGACGCGTCATTGAACCTAAGTGTACTATCGCCACCAAAAATTGTATTATAGATTACCTTTTTCCGTATGATACAAATGTTGGTGCTAATAAGGCTAATTATTTTATAAGCCGAGACCTATCCCTAAAAACTAATATTAAAGAGAATGGCACGATTCACCATCTTCTTTCGATTCAGTACAAAAACAGCTCCCCAGACGAGATTTTTCCGGCCGGGTACTATCGAAATTACTTTCAGGTTCTTATCCCAAAAGAGGCAGTTGTCAATCAAGTAACTAGAGATGGCATATTAGTTGAGGAAATCAATCAAGCAAATGATCGGTATAAAACGGTTGGATTCTTTTTTGAAGTAGCCCCAAAAAAATCTGTTGAAATTAAGATTGAATATTTCTTAAAGGAAAAAATTTTACCTGGTCAGCAAATGTATCAATTTGTGATCCAAAAACAGATCGGCGCATCTAACTCTGACTTTGTTTTGGTGCTGAAAACATCTGCTGATACATACGTTGTGAATCAGAATTTTTCTCCTGTTGTTAAAGATAGGGAAATGATTTATAATACCAATTTATCAACGGATAAAATATTTTTAGTTGAGTTGATAAAAGAAAAACCATGAAAAAACTTACTCTTGAGGTCGCAAAAAGGGATGTTTTCGGTAAAAAATTAAATCAATTGAGGAAAAGTGGAATCCTTCCAGCAAACGTTTACGGGCCTGATTTTAAATCTACCTCGATAAGCGTGAACTTGAAAGACTTTATCAAGACTTACAAAATAGCCCGTGAAACTGGAGTTGTGCACCTGAAATTAGATAAATCCGAGATACCCACTCTCATTAAATACCTACAAAGACATCCTGTAAAAGATAATGTCTTGCACGCAGATTTCAGAAAAATCGATTTAACAAAGAAGGTGATAACTGAAGTCCCAGTTTTGGTGGTTGGAGTATCGCTTGCCGTTTCACAACTTGGCGGGGTGCTATTGACCCAATCTAAGACCTTGCTTGTTGAGGCGTTACCAAGCGATATCCCACAAGCGATTGAGGTAGATATTTCTGCAATTAAAGAGCTCGGCCAAGAAATTAAAGTGTCTGATCTTATAAAATCTGATTCTTATGAATTTAAAACTCCTGTTGACAAGGTTGTTATCTCAGTAATTGCTCATAAGGAAGAGAGCGTCACTCCGGACACGACAGCCGCCGCAACCGAAGTTCTAACTGAGACGGAAAAGGAAGTAGAAGGCGAAGGTGCCGAAAAAGCTTCCGAGAAACCGGCTGATGCTAAACCGGCTGATACTAAGGCTGAAAACCCGGGAGACAAGGCTCAATCAAAAAAGTAAAGTTGTGTTAAAATTAACCTTATGACAATCATAAAAACTGAGTTTTTATTAGCTTTAAATCAGGTGGCAACTGAGAGAGGAATTTCGCCTGAAGACGTCCTATCTTCGATTGAAGCAGCGATCGTTGCTGCCTACAAAAGAGAATATCCTAAAGAAATGGAATCAGAGCTGACCGCAAAAGTCAGTAAAGAAACTGGAGAAACTAAAATACTAAAAAATGAAGTTGATATCACGCCTCCTGGATTTGGCAGAATCGCCGCCCAAACAGCTAAACAAGTAATTTTGCAAAAAATAAGAGAGGCAGAAAAAAAGACCGTTGCAGTCCACTATCAATCTCAAATTGGCTCGCTTCTTAAGGGTAGAGTAATTAGATATGACGGGTTTAACGCTTATGTTGATATCGGAAAAACCGAAGCCATCCTTCCTAAAGAAGAGCAGATCAGAAACGAGCAATATCAAGTTAATGATAATATACTCGTCTATTTAAAGGAAATTTCTCAAGATAAGTTTGGAAACCCTAGGATTATTATTTCAAGAGCTGACCCTCGGTTAATTGAGGAACTTTTTAAGCGAGAAGTTCCTGAAATCTCAAATAACACTGTTGAAATAAAAAAAGTCGTCCGCGAGCCTGGAGAGAGATCAAAGATTGCGGTGACAACAACAACTGGTGGAGTTGATCCAGTTGGGGCTTGCGTAGGACAAAAAGGAGTACGTGTTCAGACTGTGACTGATGAACTTGGTGGCCAGGAAAAAATTGATATTATCCAGTGGAATGCTGATCAAAAACTTTTTTTAATTGCGGCTTTATCTCCGGCTAAAATTACGGAAGTCGAGATAGACGAGAAAACAAAGCGGGCGAAAGTAACAGTTGATGAAAAAGAGGCTCCTCTTGCCATAGGTCGAGGAGGAATAAATGTTAACCTAGCCTCAAGATTGACAGAGTTTGAAATAGATATAGTCCAAACTAAATCCAAAGAATCAGAGAAAACAGTTGAAGCTGTAGTTGCGCCTGTAATCGCTTCTGAAAACAAAGTAACAGAAAATGTAGACGATAGTAAATAGACCGTGGATGATAGTTTATTGAGGATAGAGGTTTGAAGGTGGATTTTCTATCCTCTATTTTCAATCTTCTATACCTATCACCTATCCTCTATTAGCCACCGTCAAATGATTTATAATATGCTAATTATATGAAAACCCGTCCCCCAATTGTAACAATCTTAGGTCACGTTGACCATGGTAAGACTACCCTACTTGACTATATCCGTAAAAGCAGTATTGCTTCGAAAGAACACGGCGGAATCACCCAGAAGATTGGAGCATATGAAATAACCACCGACTTTAAAGAATATAAAACTAATAAAATCACATTTATAGATACCCCAGGGCATGAGGCTTTTTCACGCCTAAGAGCAAGGGGTGCCAACATCGCCGATATCGCTCTTTTACTTATAGACGGAAAAGACTCCTTAATGCCACAGACTATTGAATCCATATCACACATAAAAGCAGCCAGTATTCCCTTTATCGTCGTTATTAATAAAATAGACTTGCCCGAAACAAATGTCGAAAAGGTAAAAAATGACTTGTTAAAGCATGAGGTGCAAGTTGAAAGTAAAGGTGGAAATGTGCCAGTCGCTGAAGTTTCTGCTAAGACCGGAAAAGGGATAAAAGAGCTTCTTGAAACTATTCTTTTCATAGTTTCTGATTTAAAACTTGAATACGAAGAATCAAATTCACCTCAAGCTTTTATTATTGAAACTAAAAAAGATCGTCGTGGTATTATGCCATCCCTAATAATTAAAGATGGCTCTATAAAAGTTGGTGATGTTTTATACTGTCAAGATAAAAAAATCAAGGTAAGATCGCTATTTAATGATTTAGGCCTTGATATCCCCCGAGTCATTCCTTCTATGCCTTTTGAAATGAGCGGATTTGAAGGTATGCCTGAGGTTGGAGCAATAGTTACAGATAAAAAAATTGAAGTAGTAAGTAAAGGGCCTGAGGCTTCAAACTCGACGCTTAAAATGATTAATCTCGAAGATATGCTTAAAATGCCGTCTCTAGAAAAAAAATTATCTCTGATAATTAAGGCTGATTCCAATGGAAGTCTTGAGGCAATTAAACTATCACTTTCAAAAAATAAAAACGTCGATCTTGTCCTTGACGCCGTTGGAGAAATTAATAAATCAGATATATTTTTGGCTAAAACGACCAAGTCTATTATTATTGGATTTGCAACAGTTCCCTCCTCTGAAGCTCGCAATTTAGCTAAGCAGGAAAAGGTTATTATTAAAACCTATAATATAATTTATGAACTCCTCGATGAACTAATCGAAGTTGCCGATTTACTGAAAGAAAAAGAGGAAAAAGAAAAAAACCTTAAAGGTGAGGCCAAGGTTCTTGCAACATTTATAATTGAAAAGGAAACTATATATGGCGTCAAAATTACTAAGGGAAAAATCAATCTAGGCGATTCCATTGAGGTCTTTAGAAACGAAAAGCCATATGGAAAGACGAAGCTAATTTCGCTCAAAATAAGGGCAAAGGAAATCTCAGAAGTCAAAAAAGGGTCAGAGGCCGGAATGCTCTTTTCTCCACCACTTGACATTACTATAGGTGATATGGTAAAATCTATCCTATAGAATTATGGATAACAACCACAATACATTGGCTCGAATTCATGAAGTTCTAAACAAAGGCGTGTCTGGGGTAATTGTACTTCCAAACAATCCAACAACTGATGCAATCGCCGCTTCAACTTCACTCTATTTAGGTTTGACTAAAATGGGTAAAAATGTATCCATTGCTTCCTCATCTAAGCCGGTGTCCGATATGACTGCCGCTGACAAAATCCAAAATAATATTGGGGCAGGAGGAGATAGCTTAATGATCTCATTTCCATATTCAGACGGCTCAATTGACAAGGTTGATTACAATATCCAAGGTGAAAACTTTAATCTTGTAATCACCCCGCGACCTGGGTTTTCAAAACTCGATCCTCAGGCGGTAAATTACTCATATACCGGCGGAACAGTAGACTTTATCATTGTTGTAGACTCGCCTACTTTAAATAGTCTTGGAACAATTTATACAGAAAATCAGCATCAATTCACCGGTCACGATATAATTAATATCGATAGACATCTAACTAATGCATTTTTTGGGACAGTAAACTTTGTTAATAAGACTATTTCATCAGTTTCAGAGCTAATTCTTTCAATTTTAGAAGATCTTAAAATCGAAATAGATAAAGATATGGCGACCAATCTCTACTCAGGGATCGCTGCATCAACTAATAACTTCACTTCATATTCTGTAAATGCTGACACTTTCGAAAATATAGCCACTTTGTTAAGACACGGCGCAATAAAAAAAATTATTAAAAAGCCTGCCCCACCCGTAGTCAATCAACGGGTACTTTCACAGAATAGGCCTCAAGCTCAGGCGCCGAAAATGAGTTTTTCGGGAGCGATTGAATCACAACCTATCACCCCGATTGAAAAAGTTGAACAGGAAAAGCAACCCTCTCAACAGGGGTTTGAGCAAAAAAGTCCTTCCGATTGGCTTAAACCAAAAATCTTCAAAAACGGCGGACTCATATAAAATTACTAATTTCTAATTGACCCTTGCTTGCGCAAGCAAGTAATTAACCAAAAAATTTCCAAATCCCAATTAGTCATTGGGTTTTATTTAGATCAATTAGAATAATTAGGTTAATTAGATCAATTTTCTAAGTATAATATCTTCATGACTCTTACCTTAATTGTTGCTATTTCTTTTTTTATAGTTACGTTGATGATAATTCGCTTTTGGCTAAACCGCCTTGAGGAAAAGAGTAAAATTTCAAGTGAATTGGTTGAGTGGCTTAAGACTTCAAATACTGCAAATGACGAGAGATTATCTACTCAGATGAATACTTTCAACACTAGGTTGGATAAGGCCGCATACGTAATTGCCCAAGTACAAAAAAATATCGGTGAATTTTCCGAAATTGGAAGATCTATGAAAGAACTCCAGGAATTCTTATCTTCTCCTAAAATAAGAGGAAACATAGGCGAGCAAATTCTTAGAGATTTATTGAAGCAATATTTTCCCAAAGACTCATATAAGCTTCAATACACATTTAAAAATGGAGAGAAAGTCGACGCAGTCATTGTAACCTCAAATGGTGAGAATTTCAAAAAGTATTTAAAAGCTGATGATCCAAAAGAAAAAATTGATTATAAGAAGTTATTTGTTTCCGATGTAAAAAAACATATTTCAGATATTGCCAAAAAATATATTCTTCCCGACGAAAAAACTGTTGACTACGCCCTTATGTATATCCCTTCTGAAAATGTATATTACGAGATAATAAGCACTGATGAAATATTTGATTATGCTGGATCACATATGGTACTGCCTGTCTCGCCGATGAGTTTTTACGCATATATAAAGGCTATCCTGATGTCTTTCGAGGGTCAGAAAATTGAGGAGAAGGCAAAGCAGGTGATCACTTTGCTTAGTGCAATCAAAAAAGATTATCAGAAAACTGAGGAAAATTTTGCTGTTTTAAATAAGCATATTGTGAACGCCTACAACCAGAGCGGAAACGTCAGTAAATCCTTCGAGTCCTTAGGGCAAAAACTAACCTCAACAAATTTACTATCTGATAAACAGGAAAAAGTGCTAGAATGATCTAACCTTTGTCATCCTGAACGAAGTGAAGGATCTAGGCCAAAGGCCGTTTTAATT
>Ga0075796_149_pt1 | contig 7618 bp, 6 predicted proteins | sample RifGroC2_FD_67892 | JGI IMG/M metagenome (GOLD analysis project Ga0075796, IMG submission 67892) | Microgenomates (Roizmanbacteria) bacterium GW2011_GWC2_35_12
CGATTATGCTAAACTTCGATACCATAAAATTGTTATTATGACCGATGCTGATGTCGACGGAGAACATATTAGAACATTACTTTTGACATTTTTTTACCGTCACCTTCCCGACGTTATCAATAAAGGCCATCTCTATATCGCTCAACCACCTCTATTTAAAATTCAATCTGGTAAAACTATTAAATACGCATACTCTGACAAAGAAAAAGATGAATCAGTCGCATCTTTAGCTCGTGAATCAAAAGTTAATATTAATATTCAAAGGTATAAGGGTCTTGGCGAGATGAATCCTGAGCAGCTTTGGGAGACGACCATGAATCCAAAAAATAGAGTCCTTAAACAAGTGATGGTTTCAGATAGTCAAGAGGCCAACTATGTTTTTTCGATGCTTATGGGCGATGAAGTTCCACCAAGAAAAAAATTTATAGTTACTCACGCGAAGATGGCGAATTTAGATTTATAATTTGAATTAAATTTAAATTAGAATAAAAATTTCAAATTAAAAATTAAAAATTAAATAATATGAATATCAATAAGGTTTCTCCCGGTAAAAATGTCCCAGAAGAAATTAATGTATTTATCGAGATACCACAAGGTGGATCAATTAAATACGAACTAGATAAAGAGTCAGGTGTTATTATGGTCGATCGATTTGCCTTTACTGCCATGGTATTTCCTTTTAATTACGGATTCATCCCTGGCACTCACGCTGAAGACGGGGATCCCGCCGATGTTCTTGTTATTTCATCATACGCTGTTTTACCTGGTGTGGTTATTCCAAGTCGGCCGATTGGAATGCTTGAGATGACGGATGAAGCCGGAATAGATACTAAGATTATTGCCGTCCCGACTGTCAAAGTCGATCCATTTATGAGCAAAATAAACGAGATTACCGACCTAGATGAAGTAACACTGAAAAAAATTCAACACTTTTTCAATCATTATAAAGAGCTTGAAAAAGGCAAGTGGGTTAAGACAAAAGACTTTTTAGGTAAAGAAAAAGCCTTTGAGGCAATTAATAAATCAATTAAATAAGTCTATAAAGTCCGTTAAGTGAAAAGCCCATAAAGTCAAAACTTTAAGGACTTTAAAGACTTTATAGACTTTTGACTATAAATATGTCCGATTTAAAGCAGTCCATTCAGCAGGCCGAAATCACAACCGAAATGAAGCGGTCGTATCTTGATTACGCGATGAGTGTTATCGTTTCACGCGCTCTTCCTGATATCCGTGACGGGCTTAAGCCAGTCCATAGAAGGATTCTTTTTGCCATGTACAAGCTTGGCCTTTCACATGGCTCTCGATTTTCAAAATCAGCCAAAGTCGTCGGAGAAGTCTTAGGTAAATACCATCCGCATGGCGACTCCTCGGTCTATGAAGCCCTCGCCCGTCTGGCACAGGACTTTTCTATGCGATACCCACTCATCAAGGGTCAGGGAAACTTCGGGTCTATTGATGGAGACCCGCCAGCTGCTATGCGATACACTGAAGTAAAGCTAGCCAAAATCGCTGATGAGATGCTTGCTGATATCGAAAAAGAAACCGTTACATATACCGATAATTTCGACGGCACTCTTAAAGAGCCTAATTTCCTTCCATCAAAGCTTCCAAATTTGCTACTTATGGGCGCTGAGGGAATTGCTGTCGGTATGGCAACCAAAATTCCACCTCATAATTTAACAGAGCTAGTTGATGCCATAATTCACATCATTAGCAAAGCTAAGATAAATAAACCAAAGGGAGAAAAGAAAACTAAAGTTGATAAAATTATTGATCCTCATCAGGCATCTGCTGATTTAATAAGTCTTACAAAAAATAATTTGACATTTGATGACACGATTGAAGAGTTAATGGAAATCGTAAAAGGCCCGGATTTCCCAACGGCTGGAATAATTTATGGAGCGACTGAAATTAAACAAGCATATATGACCGGACGCGGATCTTTGATGGTTCGAGCCAAGATTACCGATGAGGAGATGGACAAAGGTAGGATGGCCATCATTGTAAAAGAATTACCATATCAGGTGAATAAGTCAGCTCTTGTTGAAAAAATAGCTCACTTAGTTAATGATAAAAAAATCGTTGGAATCTCTGATTTACGTGATGAGTCAGATCGAGACGGCATAAGAGTTGTTATCGAATTAAAAAGAGATGCTTCTTATAAAAAAGTTTTGAATAATTTATTTAAATATACAGAGCTTCAGACTTCTTTCCCAATTAATACTGTGTGTTTAGTCGACGGAATCCCCCAAACATTGGGATTAAAGTCTATCCTTGAAATTTATTTGAAACATCGTGTCGAAGTTATTGCAAAAAGAAGTGTCTATGAACTCGTTCAAGCAAAGGCTCGCGCCCATATCCTAGAAGGATACTTAATCGCCCTTGATAATATCGATGAAGTAGTTGAAGTTATCAAGAAATCTAAAGACGAAGCGACTGCTAAAGCTTCCCTTATGAAAAAATTTGGGCTTTCAGAAATTCAATCACAAGCTATTCTTGACATGCAGCTTAAGAGATTAACCGGTCTTGAAAGATCAAAAATAGAAGATGAATTAGCTCTACTTAAAGAAACAATCGAGTATCTTGAATCGTTATTAAATGATATTTTTAAAGTTTTTAAAGTTATTCGCGACGAACTCTTTTATCTTAAGGAAAAATACGGTGATGAGCGAAAAACTCAGATTATTAAATCCAGGCCCGGTGAGATTACTGATGAACAACTCATCGAAAATAAAGAAGTAATCGTCGTCCTCACCAAAGAAGGCTATATAAAGCAAATTCCTCGTGAGACATTTCGTATCCAAAACCGGGGTGGTAAGGGAGTTGCTGGCATGGAGACAAAAGACACTGATAATGTATATTATATAACCTCAGCGATGACTCATGATCATATGCTTTTCTTTACTAATCAAGGTAGGGTTTTTCAAACTAGAGTTTGGGAGGTTCCGGTTGGCTCTCGGACATCAAAAGGTAAAGCCGTAATAAATCTTGTTGCCTTAAAGCCGGAAGAAAAAATTACTTCGATTTTGTCATATAACAATATTATCCTTGAAAAAGCTAAGTCATTGTTTGTTGTTATGTCAACTAAATTGGGAACGGTCAAAAAATCATCATTTGAGGATTACTCAAATATAAGAACTAATGGAATTATTGCTATCCGTCTTGAAAAAAATGATGAGTTACTCTGGGTTAAACTAACTGATGGTAAAAAAAATGTTATTTTAGTTTCAAAAAACGGCAAATCGATCGTCTTTAAAGAAAAAGAAATCCGCCCGACCGGTCGCGCTAGCATTGGTGTTAAAGGTATGGATCTTGACGTCGGGAATCAGGTCATCGCCGCCGATGTCTTTGATGATACTGAATTTAAAAAGGACCTTTTAGTACTAAGCGATAAAGGTATAGGGAAAAAAACTAAACTCTCCAATTTTAAAGGTCAGCACCGTGGTGGGAAGGGGGTAAAAACCGCCCCGATTGATAATAAGTTTGGACATATTGCTTTTGCAAAAATTTTAGAGGGCGAAGATACAACTTTAATTATTACCTCGGCGATGGGTCAGGTTGTAAAAATGGAGCTTTCCTCAATCCCGTCCCGTTCGCGCACTGCAAAAGGCGTTATCCTTATGAGATTTTCTGGTAAGGAAGATCGGATTGTGAGTGCAACCTCCGTGTGATAAAATATATGCATGAAAATATCCGGCTTGAAGATCGCCGAATACCTCCAAAAAATTCTGAGCCACGAAGTCATAAAGTTGGGAAAAAAACATCCAGTTAAACTTGTTGTCTTTTTAGCTAAGGAAACTCCCGATCAACTTTCATTTGTCAAAATTAAGTCTCAGATGGCAAAAAAATTAAAGATAGGTTTTGAACTAATTAATTTTAAAAGGACTCCGCTTTTCCAAAAATTTGCATATTTGCTTAAAGAAAGAGCAGGGGACGTAAGCACAACTGGCGTCATCATCCAGCAGCCTTTACCACAAGAATTATCTACAGACAGTATTTATAACTATATTCCTGGTAATAAAGAAATCGAGGGAGTAAAAAAGAAGTCACCTTTTTTTCCAGCAATTGGTCTTTCGGTTTTGACAACTATTAAATATATTTACGGAGATCAAAAATTATCACCCAAGCTCTTCATCGATATCAAAAAAGACCGTTTATTTTTTAAGAAATTATTTAAAAATAAAAAGGTTGTCTTGGTCGGTCGGGGAATTACTGGTGGTAAACCAATCGGTAAATTATTGACAGAAGTCAAAATAAATTATTTAAGTATTAATTCACAAACACCTGATGCTCAAAATTATTTTAAAAATGCCGATCTTATTATTACTGCAGTGGGTCGAAAAGTTCTAGACGCAACCATGCTCAAGCCAGGCGTTGTCCTTATTAATGTCGGACTTAGAAAAGAGGGTAATCGGCTTAAAGGAGATTATGATGAAGATGAAATAAAAGACATTGCCTCAACCTATACGACAACTCCAGGAGGAGTCGGACCGATTGATGTCGTATACCTCTATAAAAATCTCATCGATGCCGCCAAATTACAAAAGTAAGAGTTGGAAAATAGAAATTAGGCTTGGAAACGAGTTAAGATGGTGGAAGTAGGAAGATAGGCTGAACTAATTCCAACTTCTATCTTCAAGCTTCCTAACTCGCTTCTAGACCTAACTTCCATCTTCCAATATCTATGATATCTATGAAATTAATAGTAATCACGGGCCAGACTGCTACAGGTAAGACTAATCTCGCATTTGAATATGCTTTAAAATTTAACGGCGAGATTGTGAACTTTGATTCAAGACAAATCTATAAACACCTTGATATTATTACAGGAAAAGACCTGCCAATAAAATCAAAGATCCCCACTTCGCCCTACGGGCTTCGAGGGGCAAGCAAAAGTCAAAAGTCAAAAATGAAATTCAAAATTAAAAACAAAACGAATAATTTTGACATTGCATACTTTGAACTACCAACCGCTAAATTGTGGCTATACGATGTAATTTCTCCTGATCAATATTTTTCTTCCTACGACTTCACCCAATGTGCAAACTGGGTGATAGAGGATATAGTCAAGAGGGGTAAGACGCCAATTCTAGTTGGCGGTACGTATTTTTACTTAAAACATTTTCTATATGGTTTTGATGTTTCACCTGTCCCTGCCGACCCAAAGCTTAGAGAAAAACTAAATAGTAAATCAGTCGTTGAACTGCAGAATATACTTAAAAAAATAAATTTAAAATCCTTTGAACAATTGAATAATAGTGATAAAAATAACCCCCGAAGACTAATCAGAAAAATAGAAATCTTAACCAGTAACCAGCAACTAGTAACCAGTAACCACCAATCACCAAGCACCAATCACCAACCACTAATCACCAAATTCATTGGCCTAAAATATAAACACAAGGAGGACTTAATATCTGCAATTAAATTGAGAGTTGAAAAAAGATTGGAGCAAGGGGCACTTGATGAAGTGCAATTATTATTAAAAAAAGGTTATAAATCTTTAGACCCAGGTCTTAAAACAATTGGCTATCAAGAATTAATTCAATATTTACAAGGAAAGCTTACTAAAGACAAGGCAATAGAAATATGGACTAATCATGAAATACAATATGCAAAAAGACAACTAACTTTTATGAAGAAGGATAAAAATATTAGTTGGAAGACCATATGACAGAAGATCTTCGACCACCAGGTTTTTTTCAAAGACCTTCTCAACTTAATTCAAGCAGGCGAACTCTGGAGGCTTGGTATTAAGCCACATCTCGATGCTTTAAAATTAGAAATAACGAGAAAGTTCGAGTCAAAACCTCGAATAAAAAAGCAAGGGGACACACCTCCTAGAAAAACAATACCTTTAGAAAGTAGCGATCATGATGGCCGAGCAAATTATCACGGTCACGTCATTGGAGGAAGCTCACGATAATTTTAGATTTTTATACTTTTATTAGCTTCTAATACTTTTTTTCTCAAACCTTACGTTTTTTATATTTTTACTTGTCATCCCCTCGAAGGAGGGGATCCAGTCTACAATTTTACTTGTCATCCCCTCGAAGGAGGGGATCCAGTCTATAGTTGACAAACATTTGCAATCATTGTTTGTCACTCCCGACCTGATCGGAAATTTATATAATTAGACCATATGTTTAATAAAACATATTACGTCTACATTTTGTCCTCACAAAAAAATGGAACTTTATATGTTGGAGTAACTAATAATCTAGCTAAACGAATTTGGGAACATAAAAATAATAAAGTTGAAGGATTTACTAAACAATATAAGGTCCATCAATTAGTTTATTTTGAACTTCATAAAAATCCTGAACTCGCGATAGTTAGAGAAAAACAAATAAAGAAATGGAATCGTCAATGGAAGCTTAGGTTAATTGAGGAAAAAAATCCGGGATGGATAGATTTGTATCAAGACATTTTATAAGAAATATTTAGTCTGGATTCCCGTCTTCACGGGAATGACACAGTGTGAGTAGGATATTTTTCAATAAATCACTCTAATTAATTGAGTAACTTAAGAACACTGGATTAGTCATCTTTCAATGATATTATTTCACGAATATCTTCAATAATTTGATTGGTTAATTTATCTATATCTTTAAAGCTCAAAATTTCTCTCAAATATTTTAAGATATTTATTCTTAATGTTTTACCATTAGTCTCAGGAATTGCCTTATCCTTTAAATCAATTAAAAATACTTCAAGAGTTTTTTCCTCATCGTTGAAAGTTTTTTTTCATCAACCATAAACTGAACTCCATATACTCCTTCTTTCAAATCTAAGTTTTCAGGAATTTCTAAATTTATAGTTGGGTATCCTAATTTTCTCGCTCTACCCCGTCCTTTAATTTGATGGCTCGTAAATGTAGTCATTATTTAACCCTGGTTGACTGGACAACTTTATACATATAGATAAAAAGCGCCGCCGCAGCTATGAGTTGAGTCGGAGAAAGGAAAGTTTTATACAAAAACATATCTATAAATATGGCCAGGACCGGAAAGGTTAATTCTAAAATCGTCGATACTTTTACCTCTGTCTTCTTTAATCCTTTGTAATAAATAAGTAGCCCAACCATTCCTGTTGAAAGCGCAATAACAATAAATCTTAAAGCCTGACTGAAATTTATTGTCACTAAACTTGACTGGGCGTTTAAAATATAAACAAATATGAGAGATATCACTGTCCCCATCGCAAATCTAAGCCCTGTCACTACTTTATCCTTATTATTAATGAGTGCATATCTTGAGAATGCTGTCGATGATCCCCAGGCAAAAGCAGCTCCTAATGCATATAGCGCTGCCTCGATCGTCCCTGATCCCGTTTTGAAATTCACGGCACCATTTTTAAAAGTTACGAAAAAGGCGGCGACTACCGCAAGCCCCGCCCAAATATAATATTTCTTAGTGGTTTTTTCTTTAAGCAAAATCTTGGCAAAAAAAATTGCGAAAATCGGTTGAAGTTTTTGTATAAGAAAGACGACACTAAAAGAAATAAAATTTACTTTTAGAAGAGCAGTTGTGAACCAAAGAGTTCCAAGGACACTGCTTAATAAACTGACAAGTGTAATCGCTAAAAATTCTTTTGATTTGATTTTAAACCCTTTTAG
>Ga0075796_127_pt2 | contig 2509 bp, 3 predicted proteins | sample RifGroC2_FD_67892 | JGI IMG/M metagenome (GOLD analysis project Ga0075796, IMG submission 67892) | Microgenomates (Roizmanbacteria) bacterium GW2011_GWC2_35_12
CCATCGTAGATCTGTCTATTCAATGGTTTCACTGGAATATTTAAATAACGCGATAAGCAATAGGCCAACGAATAATTTACTTCAAAACAAAAATTTAGCGTTGAGGGAACTTCTAATTTTGAAATCGCAATTAACAAACGAGGTTTAAATTGTGTAATTGCAGCTTCAAATTGTAATGGAAGATTAAGCTTTTCACTCATAATTCCTTGTTATAACTACCTGCCCAATAGCTTACAATAGCAGCAGAAACAATAACATTGAGGGACTTATTGATCCCCCACATCGGTATCTCGACAATCTGGTCTGCAAATTTCAATGTCTCCTCAGTTACCCCTGATGTTTCATTACCAACGATCAGTGCCACGGGCGAAGTATAATCGGCATCTGTGTAGGGAATAGAAGTCGCGTGCTGTTCAACCGCAATTATTGTGATTGGTGGCTGGTGGCTAGTGGTTGGAGGTTTTAGTTTTTTAGTTTTTGGATTTATATTTGATATTTGATATTTGTTATTTGATCTTAGATCGGCCATAGCTTCACCTGCCGATCGTTTATATTCCCACGGCACTACTTTATAGGTCCCAATTGAGGCTTTTTTGATCTTGGAATTAGGTGGTATTTCGCTTTCGCCGCAGATATACATTTTTTCAATAGCAAGAGCATCGGCTAGTCGGAAGAGCCCACCGATGTTATAAGTGTCATAGACATTTTCTAAAATAAAATACATCGGACGACGCTTAATTAATTTAAGTTTTTCAGAAATTTCTTTTTCATCAACATCGCGAAGCTCCTTAGCATTTAGTTTCATAGCAATATGATAGCATAAATCGACGTTGGAAAATAGAGAATTGAGAGTGGTTTTTTGAGAATAGAAGTTAGAAGGTAGATTTTTTTATCTATCCTCAATCCTCAATTTTCTAAATACTATCTTCGACCTTCTATCCTCTATCGTCCAGTTACATCCTATAGTTGACATCTCTCCCGTCTTATAGTATAATACTCCCATGAAAAAATATTTAGCACTTGCGACAGTTATTTTTTCCTTAATGTTTTCCGTCACTTCTGTTTCTGCTGATTGTGTCGGCCAGTATGGTCAATACGGAACACCTTGTAATTCATATACAATAATCGTTGATAAAATGGTTGCCAAACCAGGGACAAATGATTATGTCGATAATCTCTCAGTAACTGATCCAAGGTTTAAACCAAGTCAAGAAGTAATGTTTAAAATAAAAATAAAAAATACTTCAACTACTAAATTAGTTGGAATGGAAGTAAAAGATACTCTTCCCGCCTACGTTGAGGCAGTTGAGGGACCAGGCACTTATAATTCTGCTAATCGTGAAATCACCTTTAATGCCGGAGATTTTGAAGTTGATGAGGAAAAAACTTTTTATTTAAAAACAAATGTTTTTGCTCAAGCTTCACTTCCTGAAGACAAGGGGCTCTTTTGTGTCACTAACTTTGTAAAGGCGAGCTCAAGCAATGCATATGACGATGACACGGCTCAGCTTTGTATCGAAAAACAGGTCACTGCAGCTTCAAAAGTACCTTCTGCCGGACCGGAAATGGGCTTACTACTCTTTACGGGTGAGCTAGCCCTGTTAGGCGCTGGATTGTACCTAAAAAAGAAAGTCTAACTCTGCCTCTTGCTCCAATATCAAATAAGAAATAACAAATTTCTATTGAATTATTAATATTAAATATTAAATGTTTAAACATTTGTAATTCATTATTTGTTACCTGCCTGCCGGCAGGCAGATTCAATTGTTATTTGATATTTGTTATTTAATATTAATCTCATAGCTTCTCTTTTCCGGCCTCTGTGACTACTCTGTGTATAAATATAGTTAGACTACTATAGTCAGCGCTATAGTTGACTTCTGGTCACTCATATGATATACTACAGGTCATATGTTTAAGGGACGAGACATATACAAAAACGCGGATTCCGTATTTTATACCCAAGACGCCTTGGGTGTTGTGTTTTAAGGCAAAAAGCTCTTTAACAACTAGTTCAAATTACGGCAATAGGAGGTAGATCGAGATGTTTTTCGATCCTATCGGTCCGTTTTTGTACATCAACAATATTACTATCTAAAGAATCTATCGACTCGTTAATTTTAATTATAAGTCTTCTCTCTAAAGATTTAAGAGAATTTTTTAGATTTTTAATATCATCTTTAGTTGAAGTATTTAACAATCTTCCTTCAACTGAAGTAACTCGTTTTTCTAAGCGTATTAAGTAATGTTCAAGCCTGAATAAATCACTCTTGGTTATTTTCCCTGTTTCAAAATCAGCCATTCTGGCCTGGATTGCAGCGATATCATCTCCAACTTTTTTATCAATAAGTGAACCAATAGCATTAAGGTCCTGTTTAGTTAACATAAGCACTTTATTTAAACAAATAACTAATAATGTTTCAACTATAGATTGTTAGAGGATTTTTGTCAGTCGCATATATGCTACAAAAATAATATTTGGATTGGTATATGAGCCTAAAGAACAGGA